>QWCY01000284.1_pt1 | contig 87473 bp, 71 predicted proteins | sample 1972631 | NCBI WGS metagenome assembly QWCY01 (sample SAMN09866696, study PRJNA288562) | Human gut metagenome isolate pre1_stool, whole genome shotgun sequencing... | isolation source: gut | host: Homo sapiens | place: USA: California
TGGATAGATAAATATTAGTCTTTTCTCATCGGATTCTTTTAATATCGCTACTCTTTTATTATGTAGTGGTTGTATTATCTTAAATAAAACAAAAACACCCGACTTTACATTCTTGGGTGCAAAACTGGGTGTTTGTTTTGCAATCTGCTGATTTTCAGCGTTTGTTGCGGAGAGAGAGGGATTCGAACCCCCGGTACAGTTACCCGTACACCGCATTTCGAGTGCGGCCCGATCGACCACTCCGGCATCTCTCCGGTCGTTTCAGCGTGCAAATGTACAAATTATTTTTTATCATCCGACATTTCGGCGGCAAAAAAAGTGTATTCGCCGCATTTTTTTGCCGTATCGGAGGCTACGATTCGCTAATTTCACACTTATTTATTACATTTGCATACGGGATAATACGATTTAGGCACGATTTTTCGTTAGTGTAACGAACGGATAACTAAACACACTTTCACTATGAAACGGATTCTGATTACTGCGGTTATCTTGCAGGCGGCAGCCCTGATGACGGGATGCGCGTCGGCATTCAAGTCGTCGGCATTCAAGTCGTCGGCATTCAGCGACGACCTCTACGCCATACACAACAAGACCGAAATAGCCCAACGCCAGAAGGCGGAAGCCGAACTCGCCAAGGCTCAGGCGGAGGCGCGTCAGGCTCAATGGGAGGCTAAAATCGCCGAAGCCAAGGCGAATGCCGTCGCTTCGGGCGACTACACCGTCTACGAAGCGTCGGTCAATCCTTACGACGCAGTCCTCGCCGACACCTACGAGAGCGCGTACGCACGCCGTCTCTACGGCTTCGAGTCGCCGTCGTACCGTATGCCGTCGAGTTACTACACGCTGCGCTACAACGACGCGTTCCACTACGCCACGGCATACGACCCCGCATTCTACAACGTGATGGTCTCGGGCAACCAAGTGTGGGTCGAGCCAAAATACATCACCTCGATGTTCGGCACATGGGGCGCATCCGTCGCATTCCCATCCTACGGCTGGTACAACGGCTGGGTTTCGCCATACAACTACGCATGGTGGGGCTATCCTCACTTCTCGTGGTACGACTGGAACTGGGGCATGCACTACGACCCGTGGTGGGGATTCGGTTTCGGCTGGGGCTGGGGTTACCCTCACCGTCCGCCGCACCATCACTACCCGCCGCATTACGGCGACGGCTGGCATCGTCCTGGCGGAGGACACAGACCGGGCGGCAACGTCGTCCACCGACCTGCGTACCGCGCACCGTCCTACACGGGCAATCCGTCGTCCCGTCCGAGCAACGGCACAGTCCGCCGCGGAGGCACGACAACCGGCAGCGGCATCTACCGCGGCAGCGGAGCGACGCGCAATCAGGGGACGAACAGTTCGGGACAGTACCGCGGACAGTCGAACAACCGCAACAATTACAACAACTACAACGACCGCAACGACAACAACTCGTTCCGTCAGAACAGCACGCCGTCCTACAACCGCGGCGGTTCGAGCGGCTACTCGGGAGGTTACTCGGGCGGCGGCAACTCGTCGGGCATGAGCCACGGCGGCGGACAGCGCAGACGCTGATGAAAAAGATAAGTATTATAGGTAATATAAGTATAATAAGCAACCTATATTACCTAATAATACTTATCATCCATATAAACCTGTAAAAGACAACCACTATGAAACGCATCCTACTTTGCATATCGGCGGCATTGCTCTGCGCAGGCGCGGCATCCGCCCAGAGAGCGTCCTACGACACGGGCGGCGTGGCGATAGACCCGCATTCCGTAACGGCTATGGACCTGTTCAACCTGTCGCAAACGCAGTTCAACTTCGGCACGGCGCGTTCGGCGGCAATGGCAGGCGCATTCACCTCGCTCGGTGCCGACATGTCGTCGATGTCGATAAACCCCGCCGGACTGGGCATGTACCGCCACAACGAGGTCGCCGTAACCCCGATGATGTCGTTCAGCCGCAGCGAAACATCCGCCGCACCGTTCGAGAAAGGCAACCGCAACCGCTTCTCGCTCGGCAATCTCGGCTTCGTGCTTAAACTGCGCGAAAGTGCCAAGGGCATCACCGCAATCAACCTCGGTTTCGGATACAACCGCCTCGCCGACTTCAACTACCGCTACTCGCTCGCATCCTACGGGCAGTCGTCGTCCATCGCCGACGCCTATGCCCGCCAACTGCGCGGCAGCGACATATCGTCGGGCTACCTCCGAAGCGACCAGTTCTACTGGGGCGATGTAGACCCGTCGCTCTGGGGAGCATCGCTGGGCTACTTCACGGGGCTTGTCTCCGACGCTTCGGGAACGTGGAACCGCGACATGATTGCTCCGAACGCCGAGGTCGGACAGTTCGCCACCGTAGCCAGCAAAGGTTCTGTCGGCGAATACGTCATCTCGCTGGGAATGAACATCAACAACAAGGTCTACGTCGGCGCGTCGCTCGGCATCCACAGCATATCCGTCCGCCGCAACATCTACTACGGCGAGAACTACCGATATTCGGGCGAACCGTCGCTCGCCTACCGCATGGACTACTTCAACTACGACCAGTCCACGAAAATCAGCGGTGCGGGCGTCAATTTCAAAATCGGCGTCATCTACCGTCCTATCGAGGGTCTGCGCCTCGGCTTCGCATTCCACACGCCGACCTACTATTCGCTTACCTACAAGTACCGCGGCGGCATGACATCCGACGTGAAATCGATTGGCTCGAACCCGGACGATTACACGCTCGACAGCGAGGGCTACCTCAATCCGCCGCTCTCGGAGAGCACCGCACTGCTCGTCGATGACGGCAGTTACAGTTGGGAGTACATCTCGCCGTCGCGAATGCTCTTCGGCGCATCCTACACGTTCGGCTCTTTCGCCGTAATCTCCGTCGATTACGAGCGCGACTGGTACAACGGCATCCGCGTGAAGCAGTCGCCTTACGGCAAGGGTCTATACGACAACTTCGCCCGCGACAACTTCAAGGGTTCCAACGCGCTGCGCATCGGCGCGGAGGTGCGTGTGATACCTCAAATCGCATTGCGCGCAGGCTACGGACTGTGGGCGTCGGCACTGAAAGACTCGTCCGCGATATTCTCGTCGCCGGTAATCTACCGCACCGACTATGTCGGCGCAGGCATCGGATTCACGCTCTCCAAAACCGTGTTCCTCGACCTCGCCTACCAGTACCGCCACGACAAGTTGACCGACTACATGACATACTATTATTATAACGATGTCGAGGAGGGTTCGAGTCCTGTCTACCGGACGACGCTCGACCGCCACTCGGCGATACTGACGCTCGGCTTCCGCTTCTGACGGGCGGCGGGGATTGAAGACCTTAAAGTCCTTAAAGTCTTTAAGGTCCTTAATGCAACACTTCCGGAAATTTTGCTTACCTTTGCACCTTGCGTGCAAAGGTATTTTTTCGCACTCCCGCGCACAACGACCGAACAATAACAACAACGAAATATATGGCAGTAGAACTCAAAGACTTAACCAAAGCCGACGACAACTATTCGCAGTGGTACAACGAATTGGTGGTCAAGTCGGGTCTTGCCGAGAACTCGGCAGTCAGAGGCTGTATGGTAATCAAGCCTTACGGCTATGCTATCTGGGAAAAGATGCACGACGTGCTTGACGCGATGTTCAAGGAGACGGGACATCAGAACGCCTATTTCCCGCTCTTCATCCCGAAATCGTTCTTCTCCAAGGAGGCTCACCACGTCGAGGGCTTCGCAAAGGAGTGCGCCGTGGTTACGCACTACCGGCTTAAAAACGACCCGAACGGCAAGGGCATCGTCGTAGACCCCGATGCGCGCCTCGAAGAGGAACTCATCGTGCGTCCTACGTCCGAAACCATCATCTGGAACACCTACAAGAACTGGATAAACTCCTACCGCGACCTGCCTATCCTCTGCAACCAGTGGGCTAACGTCGTCCGCTGGGAGATGCGCACGCGACTGTTCCTGCGCACCGCCGAATTCCTCTGGCAGGAGGGACACACGGCGCACGCCACCCGCGAGGAGGCTATCGAGGAGGCGACGAAGATGGTGCATGTCTACGAAAAGTTCGCGCAGGAGTGGATGGCACTTCCGGTAATCGTCGGACACAAGTCGCCTAACGAGCGTTTCGCCGGCGCGGAGGACACCCTCACCATCGAGGCTCTGATGCAGGACGGCAAGGCTTTGCAGAGCGGCACATCGCACTTCCTCGGGCAGAATTTTGCCAAGGCGTTCGACGTGAAGTTCGCCAACCGCGAGGGCAAACTCGACTACGTGTGGGCTACGTCGTGGGGCGTCTCGACACGCCTTATGGGTGCGCTCATCATGGCTCACTCCGACAACAACGGACTCGTCCTGCCGCCGCGGCTCGCTCCGGTTCAGGTGGTTCTCGTGCCTATCTACAAGGGCGACGAGCAACTCGCAGCCGCACGCGCCAAACTCGACGAGATTGCCGACGGTCTGCGCGCCAAGGGACTGCGCGTCAAGGTCGACGACCGCGACAACGTCCGTGCGGGCTTCAAGTTCGCCGAATACGAACTCAAAGGTGTTCCGGTGCGTCTGGCTCTCGGTCAGCGCGACATCGAGAACGGCACTATCGAACTCGCACGCCGCGACACGCTCACCAAGGAGACCGTTCCGCAGGAGGGCTTGACCGACCGCGTGGCAGCGTTGATGGACGAGATACAGAACAACATCTTCAAAAAGGCTCTCGACTACCGAAACTCGATGATAACCAAGGTCGATACGTGGGACGAGTTCGTCGATGTGCTGAACAACAAGGGAGGTTTCATCTCGGCTCACTGGGACGGTACGGTCGAGACCGAAGTCGCAATCAAGGAGGCGACGAAGGCGACAATCCGCTGCATTCCGCTCGATGCCGAGGAGGAAGAGGGCGTATGCGTCTTCACGGGCAAGCCGTCGCACCGCCGCGTACTCTTCGCAAGGAGTTACTAAACGACCGGCGTTCGATATGACAGCGGGGGCTTCGAAAGCCCCCGCTGTCATATAAAGTCTTTAAGGTCCTTAACGACCTTAAAGCGGGCTTCGCCCGCACGACCTTAAAGTCCTTTCCGCCCGCCCCGCCCCTCGTAATCTCGCCCCCGAAAAAGGGCGGTTCACCGACGCGTCTCAAATAGGGTCATCGAGACCTGACCCCTTTCAAAACACTCTGCGGCACGGATATTGCATCGTAAACGGCGGGTAACGGAGAGCCGTGGCGACGGACAACAGAACCGAAAGGATTTGGAAATTCGACAAAATGTGCTTATCTTGCACCCGTAAAGGTTGCCGTTCGCGGCGATTTTACCCGAATATTAACTAAAAAACTGATTGCCTATAAGAAAAACTCTACTCTTTATTAACCGTTAAAGAAAGGAAAAGAGTATGAACGTACAGGTAAGAAGCGACCAGGCTTTGCTCAACAGTTATCTGCAAGGCGACCGGAGCGCGATTTCCCGACTTATAGAGCGACACACCCGCCGCGTTCGCGATTATATACGAATGATGGTCAAGGACAACGATGTCGCCGACGACATCTTGCAGGAAACCTTTATCAAGGCGGTACGCGTCATCGACGAGGGTCGGTACACGGACAACGGAAAGTTTCTTTCATGGATTCTGCGCATCGCGCACAATCAGGTGATAGACCACTTCCGGGCGCAGAAGCAGAACAGGCAGGTGAACGAGTCGAACGCAGGCTACAACGTTCTCGGAACACTCCGCTTCGCGGAGAAAAACGTCGAAGACCGCATGGTCGCAGACCAGATAGAGGCGGATGTCCGCTCGCTGGTCGAGATGTTGCCCGACGAACAGCGCGAGGTCGTGATGATGCGTTACTTTTCGGGTTTGAGTTTCAAGGAAATCGCCGAACAGACCAACGTGAGCATAAACACCGCACTGGGGCGTATGCGTTACGCGTTGATTAACCTGCGCAAGATGATACGGGAAAAGAATTTGGTTTTATGCTGATTTCGGCACAATAAACCGATGGGCGTTCCGTTATGATTGAGGATACGAAATTTATAACAGGGTCGCCTATGGAAAATATCGACAAGCAAAGTCAAAGAGATGTTTCCGATGAAGATCTTTTGATGGCGCAAGTAATTTGCGACGATGCCGAACTGTTCTATCTGGACGTGTTTCTGGCGGAGATTCTCTCAAAGGAGGCATAATTGAGGGTTAATTTGTGGGGAGCGGCTGTTCTAACGAGCAGCCGCTTATTTTGTGCATTTCAATGCACAAAATAAGCGGCGCAAAACGCCGCCTTTCGTGTTACCCGCCCCCTAAATCCCCCTCCTGTGAGGGGGACTTATTTCGTTTTTGTACGTTGAAATGCAGAAAATATGGAAATGCACGATTTACACGACATTACGTGTCAACTGACCGAAGCGCAACGGCTGTACGATATATGCGATTACGACCGCTCCCGCATCATTGCGGACAAAGTTGCCGGAGTATTGGAACACGCGCACCGGGAAGAGAGCATCGAATATTCGGAAGCGATGCGCATTTTCGGCATGGCGAGTTATCGGATGAACGATTTGGCGATGGCGGACGGAGCATTGGTTTTTGCCTACAATGCACGCAACAAAGCAGGATTCGGCAGCGACGACATTGCAAAAGAGATACTTATGGCATTAAGCGAGGTCGCCATACTCCGCAACGACACCATACGTGCCAACGAAATGCTGGAACTGCTGCATACGGTTTCCGAATAGGGATAATGATATACAAAATAAGCGGCGCAAAACGCCGCCTTTCGTGTTACCGCCATCTGTGAAAGAGAGAGTCCTTAAAGTCCCTAAGGACCTTAAAGACTTTAACCGACGCCAAGCCGAGAGCAGTCGAACTTGTTCGGACTGCCGAGGCGCGAAGGAGGAAAAGACCGCGAACGCGGGATTAATGACTTTTCTGCCATCCTCACCCCCTCATCAGCACCGACGAATCGCCGTAGGAGAGGAAGCGGAAGCCGTTCGCCAGCGCGTAATCGTATATCCGCCGCCAGTCGCCGCCCACGAATGCCGACACAAGCAGCAGCAGCGTCGATTTCGGCTGGTGGAAGTTGGTAACGATATTCTCCACTATGCGGAAGCGGAAGCCGAGCGGCGTAATCATAATCCGTGTAGCCGCTTTCAGCCGTTCAAGACCGTTCGCCTCCATATAGCCGATAAGTTCGCGCAACGCATCCTCGCCGGAAAACTCCTCCGGAATGTCGTAAGCCTCCCACTGCCCGATGACATCGCTGTCGCAAGCCCTGCCGCAGCGGATGCGCCATGCGAGTGCCGGCAGCGACTCCAATGTCCGTACCGACGTCGTTCCCACGGCGACTATCCGTCCGTAATTGGCAAGCAGCGCACGCAGCGTATCGAGCGTAACGTCGAAATGTTCGGTGTGCATCGGGTGCTGTGCCGCATCCTCCGACTTGACGGGCAGGAACGTTCCCGCACCGACATGCAACGTAACCTCGCCGAAGCCGAAGCCCCGCTCGCGCAGCGAGGCGATGAGTTCGTCGGTAAAGTGCAGACCCGCCGTCGGGGCCGCGACCGACCCCTCGAACTTGGAATAGACCGTCTGATAGCGCGTATTGTCTATCTCCTCGCTCTCGCGGTTGAGATACGGCGGAATCGGAATCCGACCCAGATATTCGAGCAACTGCCCGAACGTCATGTCGGCATCCCACTCGAAGCGCACGATATGTTCGCGCGTCCCCCGCTCGACTATCGCGGCTCGCAGCGAGCAGGCGCGCCCCTCGTGGTCGAACGGAATCGCGACCTCGCCCGACTTCCACTTTTTCAGATTGCCGACGATGCAACTCCACTCGCACCCGCCACGGACGGCGAATGCCCGTTCGTAGTCCGCCGGAGCGTGCGGTTCGAGGCAGAACACCTCGACCCTCGCGCCCGAATCCTTGTGCATCACCAGACGTGCGCGCACGACCTTCGTATTGTTGAAGACGAAGAACGAACCCTCCGGCACGACGTCGCCGAGGTCGCGGAATCTCCGTTCCGCAATATCGCCGCCGCGGTAGACGAGCAGTTTGGATTCGTCGCGGCGCGCGAGCGGGAACTTGGCTATGCGTTCGTCGGGCAGCGTATAGTCGAAATCGTTGATGTTTATGTGTCTTTCCTGCATATCGTTTCGATAATGGGCTGCCCCGAAAAGAGCAGCCCAATATTGATTAAGGTCTTTAAGGTCGTTAAAGTCCTTAAAGACTTTATAGCCGACGGCAAATGCCGTCGGCTGACCCTTATTATTTCGCGAAACCCTTGCCGATAGCGAGGAAATCCTCAGCCTTCAACGCGGCACCGCCGATAAGACCGCCGTCCACGTCCTCCTTTGCGAAGATTTCGGCAGCGTTCGACGGCTTGCACGAACCTCCGTAGAGAATCGGACACTCCTCGGCAGCGGCACCGAACTTCGAGCGAAGCACCTCGCGGATGTATGCGTGAATCTCCTGCGCCTGCTCTGCGGTAGCGGTCTTGCCCGTACCGATAGCCCAAACCGGCTCATAAGCGATGACGAGATTCTTGAACTGCTCCTCGGTGAGGTTGAATACCACCTCCTCGATTTGAGCCTTCACGACGTCGAAATGACGGTTCGCCTCGCGCTCTTCGAGGTTCTCGCCGACGCAGTAAATCGGAATGAGGTTGTTCGCGTAAGCCTGCTCCATCTTTTTGTTGAGCGTAGCCGACGTCTCGCCGTAGTACTGACGACGCTCCGAATGACCGAGAATCACGTACTTGCAGCCGAGAGCAGCAATCATCGAAGCCGCAACCTCGCCCGTGTACGCACCTTTTGCCTCGGCGGCGCAGTTCTGCGCACCTACCGCGATGTCCGAACCCCCGACAGCCGCAATCACCTGCGAAAGGTGGGTGAACGGAGGGCAAACGATGAAATTAACGCACTCGCAAACCTCGCCGCGACCTGCCACGACGTTCTTTGCCAACTCTACTCCCTCTGCGGGAAGGGTATTCATTTTCCAATTACCCGCAACGATTTTTTTTCTCATAGTAGTATTTTTTTGTTTTTATAAGGTCTTTAAGGTCCTTAAAGTCCCTAAGGACTTTAATTTATTACTCCTCGCACCAGCGTTTCACATCCTCCATCGAAGGGGCTTTCAGTCCGAGTTTGTTCTTCTTGTTGTAGCCGCACAGGTCGTTGAAGAACTTGCCTGCCGCGAGTTTGCGCAGCGACTCGACGGTGATGTAGCCCATCTTCTGTATCACCGGTATCCACTCCTCCGGAACGCCGATTTCGAGGTACTTCTCCGGCGCGTCGGCAACGACCTTCTTCTCCGGACGCATCGTCGGGAAGAACAGCACGTCCTGAATCGAGGTCTGACTCGTCATGAACATCGTCAGACGGTCGATGCCGATACCCATTCCCGAGCATGACGGCATTCCGTATTCCAGTGCGCGGACGAAATCCATATCGATAATCATCGCCTCGTCGTCGCCCTTCTCCGACAGTCGCATCTGCTCCTGGAAACGCTCCAACTGGTCGATAGGGTCGTTCAACTCCGAGTAGGCGTTGCACAACTCCTTGCCGTTCACGAACAACTCGAAACGCTCCGTCAGGTCCTTGTTGTCGCGATGACGCTTGCACAGCGGCGACATCTCTATCGGATAGTCGCACACGAACGTCGGCTGCACGAGGTCGCCCTCGCAGTACTGACCGAATATCGCGTCGATAAGTTTGCCCTTGCCCATCGTGTCGTCGATTTCGACGTTCAGGCGCACGCACGCCTCGCGAATCTGCTCCTCGCTCTGCCCCGTGATGTCGTAGCCCGTCTTTTCGAGAATCGCATCCGTCATCGTCAGGCGGCGGAAAGGAGCCTTGAACGAAATCGCGCGACCGTCGATTTCGAGTTCCGTCGTACCGTTCACGGCGACAGCCACCCGTTCGAGCATCTGCTCCGTGAACTCCATCATCCAGCGGTAGTCCTTGTACGCCACGTAGATTTCCATGCAGGTGAACTCCGGATTGTGGGTACGGTCCATACCCTCGTTGCGGAAGTTCTTGCCGAACTCGTATACGCCGTCGAAGCCTCCGACAATCAGTCGTTTGAGGTACAGTTCGGTGGCGATTCGCATATAGAAATCGATGTCGAGCGCGTTATGGTGCGTAATGAACGGACGCGCCGAAGCACCGCCCGGAATCGGTTGGAGAATCGGGGTCTCGACTTCCAGGTAGCCTTTCGAGTTGAAGAACTCGCGCATGGTCGCCATGATTTTGGCGCGCTTCACGAACACCTCGCGCACCTTCGGATTGACCGCCAAATCGACATAACGCTGGCGGTAGCGCACCTCGGGGTCGGTGAGTGCGTCGAACTGCTGTCCGTCCTTCTCCTTGACGATAGGGAGCGGACGTATCGACTTGGAAATCACCGTGAACTTACGGCAATGCACCGACAGTTCGCCGGTATTGGTGCGGAAAACGAAACCCTCGACGCCGATGAAGTCGCCGATGTCGAGCAGTTTCTTGAACACGGTGTTGTACAATGTCGGGTCGCCCTCCGGACACACGTCGTCGCGGCGGATATACACCTGAATGCGACCGGTATGGTCTTGCAGTTCGAAAAACGATGCGCTGCCCATGATGCGGCGGCTCATGATTCGACCCGCAATAGCCACATCGGCATAACGCTCCGGCTCGGCGTCGAAATGCCCGGCGATGTCGGTCGCCGTGGCGGTAACGTCGAACTTCTGCGCCGGATAAGGGTCTATACCGAGTTCCCGCAAAGCCGCAAGCGACTGGCGGCGCAATTGTTCCTGTTCGCTGAGTTGTTCAATCATATTTCGTCAAAGTTTTATTTTTTCTTCTTTAAGGTCTTTAAGGACCTTAAAGGCGACTTTGCCACCGCAAAGATAACTATTTTTTTACTACCTCGTCCAACTTTTTCCACAGCAGATACATCGCGCCGCCCGCTATCAGTCCCACGACCAGTCCCAGCGCGATGTCCATCGGGAAATGGCATGCCAGATAGATGCGCGAATAACATATCAGCAGCGTCGCGAAAACGATGAACGCCGTGTACCAACGGTTGCGTATCGCGCATGCCGACAGCACCGCCATCGACGCCACCGTCGCCGCGTGAGCCGACACCGTGCCGTAAGGTCCGTGGGCATACGACGGCACATGGACGAGCCCCTGCAACTCGGCGGTGAACATCGGACGCTGACGCGCCGGAAAACTGTCCCACACGTGTTTGAGCAGTCCCGAATGCTTGAATATTCCGCACAGCATGTCGGCAAGTCCCATAGCCACAGCCAGACAGGCGACGAAGCCTATCGCGCTTTTCCAGCCGTACTTGCGCCATACGACCGCAATGATGAAAATATAGAGCGGAATCCACATCGCCGTACCGGATATGGTCTCCATAATCGTGTCGAGCGTCTTTCCGCCGTCGAAATTGAGGGCGAGAAACAGCCCGTGGTCGAAAGTGTACATAGTCTTTTCTTTTCTGTTCTTTTTCGTTAAGGACCTTAAAGACTTTAAGGACTTTAAGGTCGTTAGGGTAAGGTTTTCGCGTTGCCCGACCCTATCTCATCTCCGCTCCCATCGCCTTCGCGATTGCCTTCGGGATGTCGGTATTGTCGCGGCAGCCGCGGAAATTCTCCGCACCCGCGCCCCACGCATAGTACGGAATCTGCATTCCCGTATGCGCCAGTCCCGCCCACGTGATGTGAGCCTTGCGGTTGAGCAGCCTTATCGCCTGCGACGCCATCTTCTCGTTGCTCGCATAGAGGTCCACCACCTTGTCGGCACTCCTGACGAAACTCTCGTCGAACGTCTTGCGCAGCGACTTCTCCTCCGTTTCGGTGATTTCCACTCCGCCCCAGAATCCGAGCGACTCGCGCAGCAGAGCCTTCATGTCCTCCCAGCCGGTGCGACCCGTCGCGCGCAGATGCGTCATCCGCCGCGACAGAGCCTCGATGGAGCAAGTCTGATGCGTCAGCAGTTCGATATGCATGCAGTATTTACGGTATCCGAGCGCGATTCCGCCCGTTTCGTGGTCGGACGTAACGACAATCAGCGTTTCGTCGGGATGCCGCTCGGCGAATGCGAGCGCAAGGTCTACCGCCGCCGAGAAGTCGTTGATTTCGTTGAACAGCGTTACCGCGTCGTTGCTGTGGCAGGCGTAGTCGATTCTGCCGCCCTCGACCATCAGGAAAAATCCCTTGCGTGCGCCCTCGCGTTCGAGATATTTTATCGCCGCGTCGGTGAATCCGACTACCGACGGTTCGCCCTCGCCTCGGTCTATCGCATAGCGCATCGCCTTGCGCGAAAGCGAGTCCGAAAGCAGCACCACGCGCCGTCCGCGCACCTCCGCCGCCTCGTCGGCACGCTGCGACACGACGACGCCCGCATCGCGGAACTCGCGCACCAAATCATCCGCGCTCAACGAATCCCTGCTTCTGAAAAGGAATGTCGAACCAGCCGCGAAATCGACGTCGTCGCACTCTTTGAGTTGGCGCGCGATGCGCACGTATTCGCCGCGATAGTCGCAGTGGGCGTAGAACGAACTCGGCGTGGCGTGGTTCACGCCCACATTGGTTACCACACCCGTTTTCATGCCGCTGCGGTGCGCTATTTCGGTAAGATTGACCACGGTGCGCCTGTCGGCATCCGTACCCATATATCCGTTCACGCTCTTCACGCCCGCAGCCAGCGCGATTCCCGCTGCCGACGAATCGGTTACGAGCGACGATGCAGACCAATTGTCCGCATAGCCTCTCACCGGAAAGGCGTCGAACGGCAGCAACTCCCGCTTCGCGACGTCGCCGCGGCGAGCCGCATTGTAGAGTTCCGTGCCGTATACCTGATTGATTCCCAGTCCGTCGCCGACGAAATAGAATACGTATTTCGCCGCCGGCGCACCCTTCTTCCCGCGCGCCGACACGGGCGCGACCATACACACTGCCGCCACGGCGGCGAGGAGGGCGAACCGCCCCAAAAAACCGAGTCTCTTCATTCCCATAACGAATCTTCTATCTGCGCCGGTTCGACACGAGCGCGATATAGTAAAGTACCGAGGCTATCGCCGACAGTGCCGCCACGAGGTATGTGCGGGCAGCCCAGCGCAGCGCGACCTTCGCGCCGTCGAGTTGCGCGCCCGACAGCGTGCGGCTTCTTTCGAGCCACTCCAATGCGCGCGCCGAGGCGTTGTACTCGACCGGCAGCGTGATTATCGAAAAGAGAGCCGACATGGCAATCATTCCGATTCCTATCCAGCAGACGATGTCGCTGCTCGACGAAGCCGTCATTATCAGCCCGAGCATTATCACCCATATCGCCGCCCTCGACGAGAAACTTACGACCGGTACCAGAGCCGAGCGCATCGCCAGCGGCGCATATCCCTGCGCATGCTGCACGGCGTGTCCGCACTCGTGGCACGCCACGGCGGCAGCCGACACGCTGCGTCCCGAATAGACCGAATCGGAGAGATTAACCGTCATCGTCTGCGGGTTGAAATGGTCGGTCAGGTGTCCCGCCACATGGGTTACCCTGACATTATGGATATTGTTTTCGCGCAGCATCCGTTCGGCAATCTCGGCACCCGTCATTCCGTCGGGCAGCGCGACCTTGGAGTATTTGGCGAAAACCGACTGCAACCGGGCCTGAACGATATATCCGGCTACGGCGATTACGATTATAAGCAGGAACGCCTCCGACGTCGTAAAGTTGGAAATCACCTGATTTCCTCCCGCATAATCTGCGGCGAGCATTGCGATTGACATAGTTTTCTATCTTTTAATTATTATACTTCTTATACTGCAACATCCTGTTCGCCGTCATTCCGAACGGATTCCCCATCATTCCGAGTGCCTCCCCCTTGTCATTCCGAACGGATTCTCCGTCATTCCGGATACCCCTCCTTCGTCATTCTGAATACCCCGCCCTCGTCATTCTGAGCGCAGCGAAGAATCCGAAAAAGATGTTTCGCTTCCGCTCAACATGACGAATCACGAGTTTCGCGGATTTACAATATTTATATATACGGAACAAAAGTAGCAAAAATTTTTTTACATTTGCCGAAAATAACCTTTTCGCGCCTATCGCAACGTCGATTGCGTGAAACGGGATTTTCTGCGCGGATACCGACGGCATGAATCCTGCCGTAATCCGCCTTACGACAAAAAACTGACAGTTATGGAGAAGATAAGCACTGCGGATAAACCCGCTTTCACCGCCGACGACCGCCGCTTCATGCAGATGGCAATCGACCTTTCGGTCGAGAACGTAGCCAACGGCGGAGGACCTTTCGGCGCGGTAATCGTCCGCGACGGCGAGGTAATCGCCACGGGCGTGAACAGAGTTACCGCGACCAACGACCCTACGGCGCATGCCGAGGTGAGCGCGATACGCGCCGCCTGCGCTGCGGTAGGCGACTTCAAACTGACGGGCTGTACGGTCTATTCGTCGTGCGAGCCGTGCCCGATGTGCCTGAGCGCGCTCTACTGGGCGGGCGTGGCGCGCATCCTCTACGGCAACACCAAGGCGGACGCCAAGGCGATAGACTTCGACGACTCGTTCATCTACGACGAAATCGCCCGCGACTACTCGGAGCGTTCGATTCCGTGCGTGAATTTCATGCGCGACGAAGCCCTCGCCGCCTTCCGCGCCTGGACCGCCAAACCCGACAAAATAGCCTACTGACGACCTTAAAGCCCTTAATGACCTTAAAGACTTTAAGGACTTTATAGAAGCCCTTTGCAGCCCGATGGTAAAAAGCCTCTCACTGTTCATCTCACGCCGCACCGCACACGGCAGCGAATCGTCGCAAAGCGTCATGACGCATGTCGCCGCGACCGCCGTCGCCGTCAGCGTGGCAGTGATGATACTGACGCTCGCCGTCATCTTCGGATTCCGGCGCGAGATGGGCGCGCTCGTCTCGCGGTTCGCCGCCGACGTAACGGTTACCGACCTGCGGGCATTGAGGGCATCCGAGAGCATACCCGTCGCCGACTGCGAACGGGTGCGCGAACTGATAGCGGCAGCCGACGAAAGCGCGCGCATCGTCGCATACGCTGTCCGCGGAGGGGCGATACGCTCCGAACTGGCGATGGCGGGCATGGTACTGAAAGGCGTCGAGTCGTCCGACGGAACGGCACTCTTCGCCGACGTCCTCGCCGAAGGCGAACTGCCGCGGTTCGGGGATGCGCGGCGCAAGGAGATTCTCGTCTCCCGTTCGTGCGCCGACGCGCTCGGGGTATCCGCCGGAGCGAGGGTCGAACTGCTCTTCATCGAAGAGGACAGCTCGCCGCGCCGCGAACTGTTCAAGGTATGCGGCATCTACGACACGGGGCTTAACGACGAACAGGCGACACTGATTCTCACCGACATCCGCAACGTCCGCAAAATCAACGGCTGGGACGAGGGGCAGATTACGGGCTACGAGGTGCGCACCGACGATTTCGACCGCGCCGACGAGGTCGCCGACGCCGTCAACCGCAATCTTTTCGAGTCTTACGACGGCGACGACAATCTGTCGGCAGTCAGCGCGCGGATGCTCCATGCCGAGATATTCAACTGGCTCGGCACCCACGACGTCAATGCGGCGGTCATCGTAACGATAATGTTCGTCGTCGCGCTGTTCAACATGATTACCGCGCTGCTGATACTCGTTTTCGAGCGGGTAAGGACGATAGGCATCCTCAAAACGCTCGGCATGACCGACGGCGGCATCCGCCGCATATTCCTCTGGCGCGCCGCATCGCTCGTCGCGAGAGGTCTGCTCTGGGGCAACGTCGCAGGAATAGGACTGGCACTGTTGCAGCAGCACACGCACGCCGTGAAACTCGATGCCGAGGGCTACAACGTCGCGGCGGTGCCTGTCGACCTCGATGCGGGCTGGATAGCCGGCATCGACATCGGCTTCGCGGCGACGATACTTTTGCTTTTGGCGGCGACGACGACGATAGTATCGCGCATCCGTCCCGCCGACACGATAAAATACGAATAGGATAATTAAACGACCTTAAAGTCCTTAAAGTCCCTAATGACTTTAACGACCTTACTTTTCAGTAGAATGGAAGAACCTACCACCAAACGCGACCGCGTCAAACTGATGTTCGACGACATCGCACCGACCTACGACCGGCTCAACCACGTGCTGTCGTTCAACATCGACCGTCTGTGGCGGCGGCGCGTAGTCCGCATCGTGCGCCGCACGGGAGCCAAGCGCATACTCGACATGGCTACCGGAACTGGCGACCTCGCCATAGCCATGGCTCGCCGCATACGCGGATGCACCGTCTGCGGAGCCGACCTCTCACCCGAGATGCTCGAAGAGGCGCGCCGCAAAATAGTCCGCCGCGGACTCGACGAACGCATAACCCTTATGGAGTGCGACGCCGAGCGCATCGAATTGCAGGCGGGATGTGTCGATGCCGCGACGATAGGATTCGGCATCCGCAATTTCGAGCATCCCGAACGCGGACTTTCGGAACTGTTCCGCACAATAAAGAGCGGCGGGCATCTCGTTATATTGGAGTTCTCGAATCCGCGCAACCGGCTTGTCGGCGCGCTGTACCGGTTCTATTCGCACCGTCTGCTGCCGATTATCGGCGGTTTCGTGTCGCACAACCGCGCGGCATACGAGTATCTGCCCGATTCGGTGGACAGGTTTCCGGCACCGGAAGAGTTCGTCCGTATGCTCGAAGCGGCAGGCTTCACCGACGTGCGACGCCGCCCTCAAAGTTGCGGCATCGCCCAGATATACATAGCAAAACGACCCTAACGACCCTAACGACCTTAAAGACTTTAAGGACTTTAAAGAAATATTATGAAACATTCCCTCTCTCTCCGCCTTATCGCCGCCGTTGCGGTTCTGCTGACGCTCTGCGGCTGCAACAAGGAGAACATGCGGCAGCGCATCACCGAGAAACTGCGCGTCGAATCGCTCGAAAAGGTTTCGGGCAGCCTTGCCGACGGCTGGGTAATCACGCTGCGTGTGAAGAACATGACGCGCTACACGCCCGTCCTGACCGACGGTACCGCCGAGGTGCGCCTCAACGACCGCAAGGTCGCCCGCGTGCGGCTGCTCGACAAGGTGGCAATCCCGAAACGCAGCGAAAGCATCGCCATAGACGTTCCGGTCAGCGTCTCGCTGTCGAATCCGTTGCAGGCGTACGCGCTCTGGAACGCAGTGCGCAAGGGCAACTACGACGGCATCGACGTGTCGATAGACGCCCATGTCAAGGCTGCGGGAGCGACCCGACCGATAGCCGCCGACCGCGTTCCGCTCGAAACCCTGATGCGCAAACTCGGCTACAAGAAATAATCCCCCTAACGACCCTAACGACCTTAAAGTCCTTAAAGTCTTTAAGGTCATTAAGGACTTTAAAGACCCTATCAAACGATGAAACAACTCCTTACCCTCCTGTTCCTCCTCACCGCCGCCACCGCTGCGGCGCAGGACATAGCGTCATTCCGCCGCCGTCTCGCCGAGCCGGTGCGCATAGACTCGCTCCGCACCGAATACAACACCGTCCGCGTCGAGGAGTGCGGCGACGCATCCGACATCGTCGCGCGTTCGGAGCAGAGCCGCCGCAAGAGCGTCAACGGCTACCGCATAGTGATTTTCATGGGCAACGCCCAGTCCGCCCGCACCGAAGCCCTCGCCGCCCGCGAGAGTTTCGAGACGATGTACCCCGACGAGCGGAGTTACGTTACCTACGAGAACCCCTACTTCAAGGTCGCCGTCGGCAACTGCACCTCGCAGGAGGAGGCGATAATGCTGATGGAGCGCATCCGCCCGACCTTCCCGAAGGCGTTCCTGATGCGCGAAACCATCCCCGCATCGGAACTCGTGCAGAGATAATTGCGAGTTTATGAACGAAAAATGCGATAAAACTTGCTTTTTTTATTGCAATCGTCTAATTTTGCCGCTGAACATATGTTCGGACTTTTAATTCATTAACGCTATGAAGAAGATTTTTTCATTCGTTGTTCTGGTCGCTGCCGTTGCAATGGTAGGTTGCTGCGGTAACTGCAACAAAAAGAACGCCGCTGCCGAGGAGAAGGCATGCTGCGAGAATTGCGAGCAGTGCGAAAAAGCCGAGGAGTGCGCTAAATGCGCCGAGGGCGAGGCTTGCGCTTGCGAGAAGTGCGAGGCTGCCGCTGAGGCTGCTCCTGCCGAGGCTGCTGCCGAGGTTGCACCGGCTGAGGCTCCTGCCGAGAAATAATCAGGCAGACGCATCGCGCGAAGGTTCGGTTTCCGAGTTTCGGAAGCCGATTTTTTTGTCTGCCGGAGAGCGGACATCCATTAAAGTCTTTAAGGTCATTAAAGTCCTTAAAGACCTTATCTCTTTCGCGAAAATTTCCCCGCCGTTCGCCCGCAGGTTTACCGAAAAAATACATAACTTTGCAAAGACCAAACCCGATATTGCCGCCATGTCGTCATACCATACACCCGTATTGCTGGAAGAGTCTGTCGGACTGCTCGATATAAAGCCCGACGGCTGCTACGTCGACCTCACTTTCGGCGGAGGCGGACACTCGCGCCGCATACTCTCGGCACTCGGCGGCGGAGGACGGCTCTACGGCTTCGACCAGGACCGCGACACGATGGCGAACGCCCCCGACGATTCGCGTTTCACCTACGTCGAAAGCAACTTCCGCTTCATGCGCTCGGCACTGCGGCTTCGCGGCGTAACGCAGGTGGACGGCATACTCGCCGACCTCGGTGTCTCGTCGCACCATTTCGACGCCCTGCCGCGCGGATTCTCGTTCCGCGGCGACGCTCCGCTCGACATGCGCATGAACCAGCGCGGGGGAGCGACAGCCGCCGACATCGTCAATAACCGTAGCGAGGAGGAACTCGCCCGCATATTCGCCCAGTACGGCGAACTCGAAACCACTTGGAAAATCGCCGCCTGCATCGCTCGCGCGCGCGCAGCCGAACCGATTATGACGACAGCCCAACTGGTCGATGCCGTCGCCCCGTGTACGCCGAAGCGCGACGAATCGAAGTTCCTCACCAAACTTTTCCAGTCGCTGCGCATCGAGGTGAACGGCGAGATGGAGGCGTTGAAGATGGCTCTCGAACAGAGCCTCAAAGTATTGAAGCCCGACGGGCGGTTGGTCGTCATCTCGTATCATTCGCTCGAAGACCGGCTGGTGAAGAACTTCATGCGCAGCGGCAATTTCGAGGGCAGAATCGAGAAGGACTTCTTCGGTCGCGCGCTCGCGCCGTTCGAGCAGGTTACGCGCAAGGCGGTCGTGCCGACCGACGACGAAATAGCAGCCAATCCGCGTTCGCGCTCGGCGAAACTGCGCGCCGCAGCCAAAACCGCCAATGACCGATGAAGGAGTACGACGACATAGAGTTCATGACCGACTCTCCGGAGGAGATTCGCGAGCGCGAGCAGAAGGAGGAAATCAGGCGCATCGCCCGCACCGAGTACCGCCGCATGGCATCGGGTGAGGCTGACGGGGACGTCGCCGAGGATATCCGCCGCGAGGAGGAGCAGCGTGCCGCGGAGGAGGAGCGCGAGCGCAAGTCGCGCAGTCCGCGCTGGCTGCTCGCCATAAGGCTGTTTCTGACGGGCGAGATACTGATTAAGGACGAGGTAACGAAGTTCTACAACTACGTGTCCTACATCGCACTGATGTTCTTTTTGAGCATCGTCGTGCTTTTCGCCGCACTGCGGTCGGAGATGCGCTGCAACGAACTCGAACACGAGGTCGAGTTGCTGCACGAACGGTCGATACGCATCAAGGAGCAGCGTTACCGCCGATGTTCGCATTCGGCGATTGTCGAGCGGCTCGAACAGCGGGGGATAGAGTTGTACGACCCGCTCTCGCCCTCGAACGTGATAAAATAAATGGGAGGAATGGAAGGAACAGGCTATAAGTAATATAAGCAGTATAGATAATATAGGCAGCATAGGCATAACCCCTATATTACTTATAATACCCATATTACCTATTATCCTATAACCCCGCCCTCCCCCAAGAACTATGGAGGAACAGAAAAAAAAGTTGATTTCCGAGATTTCGCGACGTGTGAAAAAACTTTACATGATTTTCACCATCGTCGCGATATGCGTGTTCATGCGCATCGGCTACGTCCAGTTCCTCTGCGGCGAGACGGCGACCAATGCCGAAAGGCTGCGCAGCACGCTCGTCTTCGTCGATACGCTCCAAGCCCACCGCGGCTCGATTCTCGCCCGCGACGGCAAGCCGCTCGCGACGTCGATATTCCGTCAGTCGGTCTACTTCGACTTCGGCAGCGAGGGCTTCGACAACCGCGAACGTTTCCTCGAAGATGCCGACTCGCTCTCGAAACTGCTCGCCGCCTACTTCCGCGACAAGAGCGCGAAGGAGTACTGCCGCATCATGACCACCGAGCATGACCGCTGCTTCCGCCTCGTGCGCGGGCGCGACACCATGGTTATGCGCTCCGAAGGTCGTATCGCCCAGTGGTTCGACATGCTGCGCGGCGAGGCATGGAAAACCGTCCGCATCCACGACACCGTCCGCACCCACAGTTACACGCGGCTGTTCCGCGACATCGACTTCAACGAGTGGCAGACACTCAAAACATATCCCATACTCAACGAGTCTCTCGGACGCGTCTACCAACTCGAAAAACACGACTTCCGCGTCTATCCCCACGACGAACTCGCCCTCCGCACCATCGGGCGCATCGGCGTGCAGAAGCCCTACGGCATCGAGGCGGCTTACCGCGAACAGTTGCAGGGACACGACGGCTACCAGTGGCTGCAATGCATCGCGCCGCGCTTTTACAGCCGCGTGGACGGAGCCGACTACGTGGAGCCGGAGGACGGGCTGGACGTGGTTACGACAATCGATGTGGACGTGCAGGACGTCGCCGCCAAGGCACTGCGCCGCCAGTTGCAGGACGAAGCGGCGATATGGGGTACGAGCATCGTGATGGAGTGCGCGACGGGCGACATACTCGCCATGGTCAATCTCGGTCGCAACTCGAAGGGCGAGTTCGTCGAGAACCGCAACTACGCCCTCGGCGCGCGGCTCGAACCGGGTTCGACATTCAAACTCGCCGCCTCGCTCGCGCTTATCGAGGACAAGGATTTCACGCTCGACCGCGTCTACGATTCGGGACACGGCAAGCGCGTTCAGGTAGGCAAATTCAACAAGATACAGGACTCCCACAACATCGGCGGCAATATCGACATGCTGACGGCATTCGCGCAGTCCGCCAACGTCTGGTTCGCCAAGGCGGTCTATACCTCCTACGAGAACGAGCCGCAGCGATACGTCGATTTCCTGCGCTCGCTCCATCTCGACCGCACCGTCGGGCTGGAATCGTTCGGCGAGGCGACCCCGATGATGCCGGACTACAAAACCAAATATAACTGGAACGGGCAGACGCTCGCCAATATGGGTTACGGCTACGGAATCGAACTTGCGCCAATCCACACTCTGACGCTCTACAACGCCGTCGCCAACGGAGGTCGCATGGTCGCGCCGCGGCTCGTTACGCGCATCATGCGCGGCAGCCGCACCGTCGAGGAGTTTTCTACAAAAACCCTCGTGGACGATATTTGCAGCCGCAAGACGCTCGCCACAGTGCGCCGGTGTCTCGAAGAGGTCGCGCTGACGGGTACAGCCAAGGAGTATTTCGGCGAAAAGGCGACGACATTCCGCGTCGGCGCGAAAACGGGTACAGCCAAGGTCGCGACCGGAGGAATAAAATTCAGCGACGGCTACTATCTCGGCTCGATGGTAACCTACCTCCCCGCCGACAAGCCGCGCTACACCGTCATGACGGCGATATTCAAACATCGCGGCGGCGGACGCACCGTCTACGGAGCGGGACTGGCGGGACCGGTACAGAAGCGCATAGCGACGTTCCTCTACAACCGCGACACCAACTGGGCGGGCGAGGTCGCCGACAGCGACACCGAACATTATCCGACCGACGTCAAGGGCGGCGACATAGCGAAGATACGCAAGGTCGCATCGCGCTTTTCGCCGCGCACGACATACGACGACCGCACGGGCTGGGGACGCACGAAAGTGGAGTCCGACGCGACGGTCGCCATAACCACGCTCGACGAGAGCCGCAACACGATGCCGAACGTCATCGGCATGGGACTTTCCGACGCGATATTCATACTCGAAAACCGCGGGTTGAAGGTCGCTTTTTCGGGCAGCGGCAGGATCGTCGGGCAGAGCGTCGCCGCCGGCACGGGAATCCGCCGCGGCGACCGCGTAACACTGAAACTGAAATAGGAAAAACAAGACAAGCGATATAGGCAGAACAAGCAATATAAGAAATAAAACATATATTACCTATAATACCTATTCTACCTATATTACCTATAAAACGAAACAGTACAATGATACTTCTCTCCACCCTGCTGCAAGGCATCGCGTACCGCAAGGCTGTCGGCGCGACCGACATCGCAATCGGCTCGCTGACCTACGATTCGCGGACGGCGACCGCCGGCAGTTGCTTCTTCGCCACGGTCGGTACGCAGAGCGACGGACACGACTACATCGCCGCCGCCGTCGAAGCGGGCGCATCCGCCGTCGTGTGCGAACGGCTGCCCGAAGGCGACCTGCCCTGCGGCTGCACATTCATCGTCGCGGACAACTCCTCGACCGCCATGGCTGTCATGGCGGCGAACTTCTACGGCAATCCGAGCCGGCGCATGAAGGTCGTCGGCGTAACCGGCACCAACGGCAAGACGACCGTCGCGACGCTGCTCTACGACCTGTTCCGCGCATTGGGACACAAGGCGGGACTTGTCTCGACCGTCGTCTACAAAATCGACGAACGCGAAATAGCCTCGACCCACACGACGCCCGACGCGATACGGCTCAACGCCATGATGCGCGAAATGGCGGACTGCGGCTGCGAATACTGCTTCATGGAGTGTTCGTCGCACGCGATAGTGCAGCGGCGCATCCACGGCATCGAGTTCGCGGGCGCACTCTTCACCAACCTCACGCACGACCACCTCGACTACCACAAGACGTTCGCCGAGTATGTCAGGGCGAAGAAACTCTTCTTCGACGACCTGCCGAAGGAGGCGTTCGCGCTCGTCAATATCGACGACCGCAACGGCAGCGTGATGTTGCAGAACACGCGGGCGAGAAAATACACCCTCTCGCTGCGCTCCATGGCGGATTTCCGCTGCAAAATCATCGAGATGCTCTTCGACGGCATGAACCTGCGCATCGACGACCGCGACGTGTGGGTGCGCTTCCTCGGTCGCTTCAACGCCTACAACCTGCTGACGGTATATGGCGCGGCGGTTCTGTTGGGTGCCGACCGCGAGCGCGTATTGCTCGAAATCAGCAACCTGCACTCCGTCAGCGGACGTTTCGAGTTCATCGCGGCGAAGGACGGCACGACGGCGATTGTCGATTACGCCCACACGCCCGACGCCCTCGAAAACGTGATACGCACCGTGAACGAAATCCGCGACAAGAACCGCAGACTGACGGTCGTGTGCGGATGCGGCGGCGACCGCGACAAGACCAAGCGTCCCGAAATGGCGGCGATAGCGGTCAAGTATGCCGACCTGGCGATTTTCACCTCCGACAATCCGCGCACCGAGGACCCCGAAGAGATTCTCCACGACATGATTGCGGGTGTCGAGGCGGGCAGCCGCTATCTGAAAATCACCGACCGCGCCGAAGCGATAAAGACGGCGGTGATGCTCTCCAACCCGCGCGACATAATCCTCGTCGCGGGCAAGGGACACGAGGACTACCAGATAATCGGCAAAGAGAAACATCATTTCAGCGACCGCGAATGCGTCGCCGACCGGTTCTCGAAGTTCAACAGATAATAATGGATAACGAAGAACCTATATTACCTATATTACCTATATTACCTATATTACCTATATTACCTATATTACCTATATTACCTATATTACCTATTAAAAGATTATGTTCTACCACCTTTTCAGATACCTCGACAACGTCTGCGACATTCCGGGCAGCGGAATGTTCCAGTACATCTCGTTCCGTGCGGCGATAGCCAATATCCTCGCGCTGCTCATCATCATTTTCTTCGGCAAACGCATCATCGGTGCGCTGCGCCGCCACCAAATCGGCGAGACCGTCCGCGACCTCGGGTTGCAGGGGCAACTCGAAAAGAAAGGCACTCCGACCATGGGCGGCGTGCTGATTCTGCTCGCCATCACCGTGCCGATGCTTCTGGTCGGCAGGCTCGACAACGTCTACGTGCAGTTGATGATTGTATCGACGCTATGGTGCGGCGCAATCGGCTTTCTCGACGACTACATCAAGGTTTTCCGCCACAACAAGGAGGGACTCAAAGGTCGTTTCAAAATCGTAGGTCAGGTCGGACTGGGCATCATCGTCGGTTCGGTGATGTGCTTCTCCGAAAATATCGTCGTCCGCGAACACACCACCGTGCCGGTGCAGCAGCAGACCGTCGATACCGCCACGGGCGAACAGGTGCTGACGACCGTGCAGCAAATCCGCCTCGACGACCGCAGCGAAAAGACCACCAAGACCACGATTCCTTTCGTGAAGGACAATGAGTTCGATTACAGTTGGGTCGTGGGCGGCAACGGGATGCTCGCATGGATACTCTATGTCATCGTCGCGATATTCATCGTTACGGCGGTATCCAACGGAGCGAACCTCACGGACGGTCTCGACGGGCTTCTGACGGGCGTGTCGGCACCGATAGTGGCGGTACTGGGCGTCCTCGCCTATCTGTCGGGACACATCGTCTACGCCGACTACCTCAACATCATGTACATCCCCGACAGCGGCGAACTCGTCGTCTTCGCGGCGGCGATGGTCGGCGCGCTTATCGGCTTCATGTGGTACAACTCGTTTCCGGCGCAGATATTCATGGGCGACACCGGCTCGCTCGCAATCGGCGGTATCATAGCCGTATTCGCGCTCTGCATCCGCAAGGAGTTGCTGCTGCCGATAATGTGCGGCGTATTCCTCGCCGAGTCGGTATCGGTGATGGTGCAGGTCGGCTACTTCAAGTACACCAAACGCAAGTACGGCGAGGGTCGGCGCATACTGCTGATGTCGCCGCTCCACCACCACTACCAGAAACAGGGGTTGTTCGAGACGAAAATCGTAACGCGGTTCACCATCGTCTCGCTCCTGCTCGCCGCCATAAGCCTGATAACGTTGAAGATAAGATAAGGGAATGTAATCACGGGAATAGGTAATATAGGTAGTATAAGTAATATATGCTTTCCCCTATAATACCTATAATACCTATAATACCTATAATACCTATATTACCTATTCTCCCCATAACACCTGTTCAAGAAATGAAACACCAACGCATAATCGTTCTCGGCGGAGGCATCAGCGGCTACGGCTCGGCAATCCTCGCCAAAAAGGAGGGATTGGAGGTCTTCCTCTCCGATGCGGGCAGAATCTCGCCGCTCTACCGCTCGCGGCTCGACGAATGGAACGTCGAGTACGAGGAGGGCGGACACACCGTCGAACGGATACTCTCCGCGACGGAGGTCGTCAAGTCGCCCGGCATTCCCGAATCGGCACCTATCGTCCGCGCCGTCCGCGAAGCGGGCATACCCGTAATCTCGGAGATGGAGTTCGCCTGCCGCTATATGGGGTCGGCGCGCACAATCTGCATCACCGGCTCGAACGGCAAGACCACCACTACCTCGCTCATCTACAAAATCATGCGCGATGCGGGAGCCAACGTCGCTCTCGGCGGCAACATCGGCGAATCGTTCGCCTACTCGGTCGCCACGGGCGCATTCGACTGGTACGTATTGGAGTTGAGTTCGTTCCAGTTGGACGGCATGTTCCGCTTCCGCGCCGACATAGCCGTGCTGATGAACATCACGCCCGACCACCTCGACCGCTACGACCACTGTTTCCAGAACTACGTCGATTCCAAAATGCGCATCACGCAGAACCAGACCTCGCGCGACTGGTTCGTCTACTCGGCTGACGACGCGACCGTCCGCGCCGAACTCGAAAAGCATCCGCTCCGCGCGCGCGAACTGCCGTTCATGGCAAAATCGGCTGCGGCGAGCGGCGACGGCGACGCCTACCTCGAACCCGACGGCACGTTCACTGCCGAAGCCGCGGGTCGCAAGGTCGAAATAGACACCGCGAAGATGCAAATCAAGGGTCTGCACAACGCCTACGACGCCATGGCAGCCGCTCTCGCCACGCTCGCCGCGGGTGTCGGGCCGGAAAGCATCCGCCGGTCGATTTACGGTTTCTCGCCCGTCGAACACCGCCTCGAACCGGCAGGCGAAGCCGGCGGCGTACTCTATATCAACGACTCCAAGGCGACGAACGTCGATTCCGTATGGTACGCGCTCGAAAGCATGACACGCCCCGTGGTGTGGATTGCGGGCGGCACCGACAAGGGCAACGACTATGCGCCGCTCAAAGATTTCGCGCGCGCCAAGGTGCATACGCTCGTCTGCATGGGTCTGGACAACGCCAAACTCCTGCGCGAATTCGAGGGCGTCATACCGCAGATAATCTCCACGGCGTCGCTCGACGAGGCGATGCGGGCAGCCGTCGCGGCGGCTCACGAGGGCGATGCGGTGCTGCTGTCGCCGGCGTGCGCAAGTTTCGACCTGTTCAAGAATTACGAAAACCGCGGTGAACTCTTCAAGGCGTGGGTGCGCGAGCATCTGCCCGTAAACGTAAAACAGTAAGGACATGGCGGAGCAAGTCGAAAAAAAGGGGCGTGTACCGTCGATACTGTCGAAGGTGAAACTGCTGCCGGGCGACCGCGTGCTGTGGATAATCATCGTCATCCTGCTCGTGGTTTCGGTTCTGGTCGTCTACTCGTCGGTAGCCAAGATGGGTTACAGCCCGATTATGCCGGGTACGACGGCATCGCATCTGCGCGGACACTTCGTCGCGATGTTCGCGTCGGCAGTCGCGCTGCTGGTCGTCTACCGCATCGACAGCAAGTACTTACGCAAAGCCGCCACACCGCTCTACATACTCGCGCTCGTACTGACCGTCGCCGCATACATCCCCGGCATCGGTCGCGAAATCAACGGCGCGGCACGCACCATCTCCATCGCCGGCATCGGATTCCAGCCGTCGGAACTGCTCAAAGTGGCGACCATACTCTTTCTCGCCCAGCAACTTTCGGCACGCCAGCGCGAGATACGCACGCTGCGCATCATGCCGTCGTTCAACCCGTTCAAATGGGCGTTGCCCGAGCAGAAGGAGATATGGCGCAACGGCACTCTGCCCGTAGTCGTACCGGTCGTGGTCGCATGCGCCGTCATCGTCAAGGCTCACACCTCGTCGGCACTGCTCGTGTTCCTCATCTCGCTGGTAATGATGTATATCGGGCGCATCAAACCGCGCGAACTGCTCAAAATAGTAGTAGCGGCGGCTATCGCCGGCACATTCTTCATCGCCTTCAACCTCGGTCGAAGCGAAACGGCGAGCGGACGTGTCGGCACATGGTTCGAGATGTGGACCACCGACCGCACGAAAGTCAGGGTACGCGACCTCACCGACACCGACCGTTCGATGATAGCCATCCACGACGGCGGCATCGTCGGCGTGGGCGCGGGACGCAGCGTCATGCGCGCCAAAATCACCCACCCCGAGAGCGACTACATCTTCGCATTCTTCGTCGAGGAGTACGGCATCATCCTCGCATTCTTCCTCGTGCTGCTCTATCTGTGGATATTCTACCGCGCAATCCGCATCTTCGGTAACTGCGACTGGATATTCGCGGGGCTGCTCGAACTCGGGCTCGCGCTGCTGATAACGATACAGGCTCTGCTGCATATCATGGTTACAATCAATTTCATTCCCGAAACGGGACAGAACCTGCCGCTGATTTCGCACGGCGGCTCGTCGATGATATGCACGGCGATAGCGTTCGGAATGATATTGAGCGTCAGCCGCCAGATAGAGGAGGGAACGCTCATCCCCGCCCGCAACGAATCGGCAATGGAGGGTAAATCCATATAACGCCGCACATATATTACCTATATCACTTATATTACCTATTGCTCTCCCGACCAATGGACACCATCCGTCTCGACAAATACCTATGGGCGGTGCGCGTATTCAAGACGCGCAGCGATGCCGCCGAAGCGATACGCAACAACCGCGTCAGCGTGAACGGCTCCTACGCCAAACCGTCGCGCGAGGTCAGGGCAGGCGACGAAATCTCGGTACGCCGCACGATGATTACCTGCCGCTACCGCGTCGTCGAACCGGTCTCCAACCGCCAGCCTGCGAAGAACGTAGCACAATATTGCACCGACATCACGCCGCAGAGCGAACTCGACAAACTGAACGTGCCTCACGAAACGATATTCGTGTTCCGCGAGCGCGGCACGGGACGCCCGACGAAGAAGGAACGCCGCGACATCGACTCGATGATGGAGGGCATGTCGTTCGCCGACGACGACTACCCCGACGACGACGACGAGGAGTAACCGAAATAAGTATTATAGGTAATATAAGTAGTATAAGGGCAATCCATATTACCCATATTACCCATATTACCCATATTACCTATTCTGCCTATATTACCTATTCTGCCTATATTACCTATATTACCTATAACCCATACCCCCTCCCCCAATGTTAAGTTTAGGTTAAATCCCCCGACCTGCCGATGCAGGCGGGGATTTTGCAGTTATCTTTGCGGCAAAGTCGGATAGATAACCTCCGACAAAAATCGAATCATTAAAGTCCTTAATGACTTTAACGACCTTAAAGACTTTAACAGTTATGAGCGAAATTTACATTGCAGTGGTAGCGGTTCTCGCGATTCTGGCGGTTTCGGGGCTTTACGTGGGCGTAACGAACGATGCCGTGAACTTCCTCAACTCGGCGATAGGCAGCAAGGCGGCTTCGCTGCGCGTCATTCTCGCCGTCGCATCGGTCGGAATAATCATCGGCGCGGTAACGTCGAGCGGCATGATGGAGGTCGCCCGCAACGGAATGTTCGACCCGTCGCGGTTCACCTTCGCCGAGATAATGATGCTCTACGTCGGGGTGATGTTCGCCAACGTGATTCTGCTCGACCTCTACAACTCGCTCGGACTGCCGACATCGACCACCGTATCGCTGATATTCTGTCTGTTGGGCTCGGCGGTGGCGGTCGCGACGTTCAAAATCGCTACGGACGACGCGCTGACGCTCGACATGCTCGGCGAATACATAAACACCTCGCGCGCAATGGGTATCATCTCGGCAATTCTGCTGTCGGTGCTGATTGCGTTCACGTGCGGAACGGCGATAATGTACGTGTCGCGACTGATTTTCTCGTTCCGCTACATCCCGATGCTACGCCGTCTGGGTGCGGTGTGGTGCGGGGCGTCGCTCACGACCATAGTCTATTTCGCGCTGTTCAAGGGTCTGCGGAACGCCCTCTCCGGCAGCGCGTTCATCGAGTGGGTGGACCAATCGCTGTGGCTCGCGCTGCTCATCTGCTGGGCGGGATGCTCGCTGCTGCTCTTCTTCCTGCAACTTTTCCGCATCAACATACTGCGAATCACGATTCTCGCCGGCACGTTCTCGCTGGCACTCGCATTCGCGGGCAACGACCTCGTGAACTTCATCGGCGTTCCGGTCGCGGCGTTCGACTCCTATTCGATAGCGCGCGCGGCGGGCAGCGACACGATAACGATGGGCGCGCTCAACGAGCCGGCACCGGCGAACACCATATTCGTGCTGGCGGCGGGAGCGATAATGGTATTGACTCTATGGACGTCGCGCAAGGCGATGCACGTTACCGAGACCGAAATCTCGCTCTCGTCGCAGAACGACGACGCGCCGGAGCAGTACTCGTCGTCGCTCTTTTCGCGAACGGTCGTGCGCGCGACGCTGAACATCGTGAACTTCTTCGACAAGGTATCGTCGCCGCGGGTGAAAAAGTTCGTCGCGTCGCGGTTCGAGTGGGCTGACATCGAACATACGGGCGCGCCCTACGACATGATTCGCGCGACGGTGAACCTCACCACGTCGTCGCTGCTCATCGCGCTCGCGACGTCGCTCAAACTGCCGCTCTCGACCACCTACGTATGTTTCATGGTCGCCATGGGTTCGTCGCTCGCCGACCGCGCGTGGGGTCGCGAGAGCGCCGTATACCGCATCACGGGCGTAATGACGGTGATTACCGGCTGGTTCGTGACGGCGATAGGAGGATTCCTCATCGCGCTGGCGATGGGACTGATTCTGATGTGGGGCGGTATGATTGCGTTCGGCGTAATCACGGTGCTCTGCCTCTACATGCTCATCCACAGCAATTTCCGCAAGCCGAAGCAGAAAGAGGAGAGCGGGAAGCCCGTGCTGCCGACGCGCGAGAATCTGGCGGAGAGCGTCGTGGAGAATGTCGGGACGACAATCAAGAATTCGACCCGCATCTACAACCGCACTCTCATCGCGCTGATGAAAGAGGACCGCAAGGCACTCAAAGAGGCGATGCAGGAGGCGGAGCAGATGTACGAGTACAACAACAAACTGAAATATTCGGTCGCCGCGACCATCAAAGGCACCTACGGAGCAGACCTCAACCTGTCGCTCTACTATGTGCAGATGTCCGACTATCTGAACGAGATGTCGAAGGCTCTGGTCTTCATCACCAAGCCCGCATTCGAGCATATCGACAACAACCACGAGGGGTTGAGCCGCGTGCAGACCGAAGACCTGATGTCGATAAACGGCGACGTGGACATCATCTACTCGCGAATCATCTACATGATAGCCAATTCCGACTTCACCGACATCGACAGCGTGCTGGACATGCGCGACGAGATTTTCGACCGCATAGCCGACGCGACGAAGGACGAACTCGCGCGAATCACGTCGGGCGAATCCAACTCGAAGGCTGGAATGCTCTATCTGAACATCCTGTCCGAAACGAAAACGATGGTATTGCAGTCGCGCAACCTGCTCAAATCGCAGCGTCTGTTCATGTCGCAGGAGGGTCGCCTGACCCACTGGGCAAGACGGCGGGAGTAGGCAGGGTATCACGTGCGGGAGGATTAGGGACTTTAAGGTCCTTAAAGTCGCGCACCGGCTGTTGCCGGTGCTTTAAGGTCGGCAGGAGCGGTATCACGTGCGGGTGGATTAGGGTCATTAACCCCGCTACGCGGGCTTTTCCTCCTCTGCCGAACAATTTTTCTCCGAAAAACTTGCGTTCCCGCGGGAAATACGCTACCTTTATAGTATGGGGTTCTCGTGGGACAACATACGCAGTCGCTTGAAGATGATGCCGATGGCTGCGGTCGCCGTACCGCTCGCCGCCGGCATCGTCTTTTCCGACCGTTTCGCCGTGCCGCCGCTGCTGTGGCTCGCGGCTGCCGCCGTTTCGGTCGCTGCCGCAATCTTCGCTGTCAGGACCGGTCGCAAGGGTGCGTATGCCGCATTGTGCGCCGCGCTGTTCTCGGCGGGCGCATTGAGAATGTCTTTGGACACTCCGCCGCAGCCGCCTTACGGCGAACCGCGCATGATGACGCTGCATTTCGACGAACCGTCGGTAATTCGCGGCAGGTCGTCGCTCGCTTCGGCGCGGATAGTGCGGTGCGAAGATTTCGACTTCGGACGTGCGGCGGTAAGGCTTACGGTATGGGGCGATTCGACGATGCTGTTTTCGCGCGGCGACGAAATCGTGCTGCGCGGCGTCATCCGACCTTTCGACCGCAAAAACGGGAGGTTCGCCGATATGGCGTTCCGGCGCGGAACAGTCGGGAGCGTGTCGCTGTACGGAAACGCCGTTTGCGGGTTTCGTCCAGCGAAGCGCAACAGCCTGCATGACAAGGCGTCGGCGAAACTGTGCCGCCTGCTGCCCGACGACGATGCGCGTAGCACGATACTCTCGATGACGACGGGTGAGCGCAGCCGCACGAACCCAGAGTTGCACCGTAGATACGCCCGCGGCGGGGCGGCTCACTTGTTGGCGGTATCGGGACTGCATGTCGGAATAGTCTTTATGCTCGTCAATGCGCTGTTACGGCTCGTGCCGGTCGTGCGCCACGGCAATGTTTGGAGAAGCATGCTGGCAGTCGCCGCCGTGTGGCTCTATGTCGTGATGTGCGGTTCTCCGCCGAGTGCGGTGCGGGCAGGAGCGATGTTCACCGTGCTGCAACTGTCGCTGTCCTCGTCGCGGGCGTATTCGGGGATGAACGCTCTTGCCGTCGCTGCGGCGGCGATGCTGCTGATTTCGCCGAGACTGGTGTTCGACGTCGGATTCAGGCTGTCGTTCATAGCCGTAGCGGCGATTCTGCTGTGGGGCGTGCCGCTCTATATGCGCGTCCGAAGCCGCAGCAGGTTGCTGAACGCGTTGTCATCGACGCTGATAGTCGGTGTAGTCGCGACCGCAGCCGCAATGCCGCTGGTATCGAACGTCTTCGGAACGGTATCGGTGGTAGGAATCCCGCTGAATCCGCTTGTCGTACTGTCGGCGAACGCGATAATATTCTCGTCGGTCGCCGCTTTGCTTCTGCCGTCGGCGGCAGCCGCGTATGCCGTGATGCCCGCCTATTGGTGCGCACGGTTGCAGAACGAGGCAGTCGCCCGTGCCGCCGCACTGCCTTGGGGATGCTTCGAGTGGCGGCTGTCGGACGGTGCGACGGCTGCGGTCTACGCGTTGTTCGTTGCGGCGACGGTCGCGGCGTGGGGGATTAGGGGGAGGAGATAGGGGGCTTTAAAGTCTTTAAGGTCTTTAAGGTCTTTAAGGTCCTTAAAGGCGGCGTAGCCGCCGCGACATTAAAGACCCTATCTCTTTTTTGCTTATCTTTGCGCTATGTTCACCGCCGAGGAGTTCGACATACTGCGTCGCGAGGACGTGCGACGCGCGATAGACGCCAATATCGACCGCGACCCCGTGCAAATCGCACTCGACAGGCGCGTGCCGGAGGCGGCTGCCGTGGCTACGCAGGTCAAGCGGTTGCAGCGCGCCGCCGCGAAACTGCCGTCGTACCACGCCGTGCGCGCCATTCTGCCGCCGCTCGCCTACGAACAGTCGTCGAGCGAGGAGTGCGCCGCACGGAAACTGCTCTCGGGCGGCTCGGTACTCGACCTGACATGCGGGTTAGGCGTCGATGCACTCGCGCTGTCGCGCCGTTTCGAGAGGGTCGTAACCGTCGAGCGCGACAGCGTGCTGGCTGCCGTGGCGAGAGAGAACTTCGCACGGCTCGGGGCGACCAACATCGAGGTCGTGAACGCCCCGTCGGAGAATTTCGTGCGCGACTGCCGCGAACGGTTCGACTGGTGCTACGCCGACCCCGACCGTCGCGGCGCAAACGGCGAGAAACTGGTGCGGCTCGAAGAGTGTTCGCCCGACATCGTGTCGCTGCGCGGACGGATAGCCGAAATCGCCGACAGACTGTGCGTCAAGTGTTCGCCGCTGTTCGACGTTGCCGAGGCGTTCCGCATATTCGGCGACTGCCGCGTCGAAACAGTATCGATGCGCGGCGAGTGCAAGGAGGTGAATATATACGCCGACGGTTCGCAACCGACGATAGCCGCCGTTGCCGTCGGTCAGGGCGGGTTCGCGACCGGCTATCCGGCATCTGCCGAGTGGTGTGCCGAACCGAAGAATGCGGATGAATACCGCTGGCTGACGCTGCCCGACGCGGCGTTGCAGCATTCGCGGCTCGTCGCGGCGGCATTCGCGGGCAAGGCGGACGTGTGGAGCGACAATTCGGTCGCGCTGTCGTCGGAGATGCCCGAAGGGGTGTTGGGGCGCACGTTCGCGATAGAGGAGGCTGTGCGGTTCGACGAAAAGGTGCTGCGCAAACGGCTGCGCGGAAAGAGGATAGAGATTATACGCCGCGACTTCCCGATGACGAACGGCGCGTTGTGCGCACGGCTCGGCATCCGCGAGGGCGGCGACGAGCGGTGGTGCTTCGCCCGCATCGGCGGCAGGGGCTGGGCGGTGCGGCTGGGGGAGCAGGAGAAAAAATAAGGTCCTTAAAGTCTTTAAGGTCGTTAAGGACTTTAACCGATAAGAGAATGAGAGTAACGATAGCAGGCAGCGGCAATGTAGCCGAGTCGCTGGCACGGGCGATGTCCCGAGCCGGAGTGGAGGTCGTGCAGGTGTATGCGCGCAACGAAATGAGAGGGCGTGAGGTCGCCCGCATCGCCCATGCGCAGTGGTGCGGCACGGCAGAGGAGTTGCTGCCGGCAGACATCGTGATTATTGCCGTAAGCGACGGTGCGGTAGCCGAAGTGGCGGCATCGCTGCCGAAGCGCGACGGGATGATAGTGGCTCACACGGCGGGCAGCGTCGGTATGGATGCCATTGCGGCTGAACGCAGGGCGGTTTTCTATCCGTTCATGACATTCACGGCGGGTCGCGAGGTCGACTGGCGCAACATTCCGCTGTTTCTCGAAGCGTCGGACGCCGCGACGTTCGCCGAGGTGCGCTCGCTCGCCGAGCGGCTTTCGGACAGAGTGGGCGAGGCGGATGCGGCGTTGCGGGCGCGGATTCATCTGGCGGGGGTGTTCGTCAATAACTTCGCCAACGCGATGTTCGCCTGCGCGTCGGAGGTCGTGCGCGATGCGGGGCTGGATTTCGGGGTTCTCGAAGCGATAATCGCCGAGACCGCCGCCAAAGCCGCGGCATCGGGCGACCCGTCGGCGGTGCAGACCGGACCTGCGGTGAGGGGCGACAGTGCGACGCTCGACAGACATCGGGCATTGCTGGCTGGAAACGACGAGTTGAGAGACATTTACGACAAAATCAGCGAATATATATGGCAAAGAAAAATTTCAAGGAGATAATCGCCGAGGTCGAGGCGTTGGTATTCGACGTGGACGGCGTACTGACCGACGGCGGCATAATTCCGCTCGCCGACGGCGACTTCATCCGCAAGTACTACGCCAAGGACGGCTATGCGATAGCCTACGCGGTGAAGCACGGCTACAAAATCTGCATCATCTCGGGCGGTTTCGGGCGGATGCTCGAATCGCGCATGCAGCGGCTCGGCATCGAGTACACCTATCTCGGCTGCATGGACAAGATAGCGGCGATACACGATTTCGCCGGGCGGACGGGCGTCGACTTGTCGAAGACGATATATATGGGCGACGACATTCCCGACTTGGAGTGTATGCGCGAGGTCGGCATTCCGGTCGCGCCTGCCGACGCCTGTCCGGAGGTACTCGAAACGGCGGTGTACGTGTCGGAGTACGACGGTGGCAAGGGTGCTGTGCGCGACATCGTAGAGCAGGTGTTGCGCGTTCAGGGCAAGTGGGCTTTGGACGCGAAAGGCGTGATTGCCGACGACTCGAAGCAGGCGGCTTCGCGGTAAGGAGGGTCGTTATTCGGAGTGTTATGCAGGAAATCGAGCGAAAATTTCTGGTGCGGGACGGGCGGTTCAGGGACGAAGCGTTCCGCTCGACCGCGATAGCGCAGGGCTATCTCTGCTCGCGGCGGGTTACGGCGCGGGTGAGAATCTATGGCGACGAGGCGTTTCTGACAATCAAGGGCAAGAGCCGCGACGGCGGGTTGAGCCGCTTCGAGTGGGAGCGGCGGATTCCCGTGCGGTGCGCCGAACGGCTGCTCGCGCGGTGCAGCGGAGTGGTCGAGAAGGTGCGGCATCTGGTGCGCGCCGGAGAGTTCGTCTACGAGGTGGACGAGTTCGCGGGCGACAATGCCGGACTGGTCGTCGCCGAGGTCGAACTGCGCTCGAAAGACGACTGCCCGCCGCTGCCCGACTGGATTCTGAAAGAGGTTACGGGAGTGCGGTTCTACTACAACTCCTTCCTCGCGAAGCACCCCTACAAGGAGTGGGGCGGAGAGAAGGAGGAATAGCATTTCGCAGGAGGGGGGGGTTAAGGTCGTTAAAGTCTTTAAGGACCTTAGGGACTTTAAAGTCCTTAAAGAAAAGCCCCCCCCCAGCCCGTTGCCCGACCATATGCAACCCTCCTGCCGACCTTAAAGGCGGCGGAAACCGCCGCCGTGACCTTACAGCGGCAGGCATAAAGCCTGCCGCGGGACCTTAACGACCCTAACCCTCCGGCACGTGATAAGCCCCCCACCTACGGCACTGGGTCGTACCCGCTGCCGCCCCAGGGGTGGCAGCGGCACAGACGCTTGAATGCGAGCCAGCCGCCCTTGAACGCGCCGTAGCGGCGCAGGGCTTCGAGCGCGTATTGCGAGCATGTCGGCGTGTAGCGGCACGACGGCGGCGTGAGCGGCGATATGCACACCTGATAGAAGCGCACGATGCCGATAAGCGGCATTGCGGCGATGCGCCTACAAGCCCTCGGCAATGTTTTTAAGAACCCGCCGGAGCGCATTTTCGATGGTTTTATAGCCGTGAACCTCCTTGGTGGAGTAGATGAGCGCAATCTCGACCGTGCCGGTCTTGCCCGACTCGGCGAGCAGCGATTTGTTCCGGCGGTACGCCTCGCGCATACGGCGGCGCAGCAGATTGCGCTTGTTGGCGCGTTTGTGAAATTTCTTGGGAGTCGAGAAAAGGACGCACGCCGACATTTCGGGGTCGGGTTCCGCATAGACGACGAAACGGAACGGATAGATGAATCCGCCGCGACCGTCGCGGAACAGACGCCTTATAGCACCGAACGAACGCAACCGCTCCTGCTTCGGCAACCTGCTGTCTGTCTGTGTCGTCATACGTCGAATGGATTATCTGAACGGTGCATCCGCCCGCACTGGTACGGCGGGCGGACGACGCCTATTTTTTCGGGCGACCCTTCTTGGCGATACGGCTCTGCTGGGAGCGGATGAACTCCTCCTTCTCGGTCGTCGCCATACATGCGAGTTCCACATCGGCAATCTCCTTGCCCTTGCGCACCTGCGAAATATAGAGGTCTACCGCCTTGGCGAGCGAAGGAGCCTCGACGGTCGGCGCACAAGCCTTGACGGCGATGTTGCTGTCGACAGCCAGACGCAGCGTACCCTCGCCGAAAGTGGCGATTGCGGGCAGTTCGTCGACCGGCATCTTCTCGCAGATAGCCTTGACGTCCCATGGCGAGTAGAGCAGCAGCATGTCGTAACTCTTCAACTCCTCCGGCGTGATGTCGCTCGCCACGGTGCGCGCGAGAATCACCGGAGTGTAGTTTATGTGAAGGCGCGTGAGCGTTTCGGGAACCTCGGGTTTGTGCGGCTCGCTGAGCGTAAGCAGAATCTTCTCGTCCTTCTGCTTCACAATCTGCTCTATCAGTCCGGTGAACGAACCGTCGGCGAACGAAATCTTGCGCTTGCGGTAGACGATGTACTTTTGGAGATAGAGCGCGATTGCCTCCGTCGAGCAGATGTACTTCATCGTTTCGGGTACGGTAACCCGCGCATCCTCGCAGATGCGGAAGAAACTGTCTATCGTGGTTCGCGAAGTGAATATCACCGCCGTATGCGAAAGGATGTCCACGCGCTGGCTGCGGAACTCCTTCGGCGACACGCCGATAACCTTGATGAGCGGCAGGTAGTCCACCTGCACCTTATATCTTTCCGCCAATTCGTAAAACGGCGACTTCTCGATAATCGCCGGACGGGGCTGCGACACTAATATTTTACTTACTTTCACACCCATAATTCTTCTCAGAACCCCGCGCCCGTGCGCAATATCGGAGCGAGCAGGAGCGATACGGGGAACAATTCCAAGGTGCAAAGATACAAAATCCAATACAAAATCGAAACTCTTTGCGAAATAAAGAGCGAGAAAGACTCTTTGGCAAAGAGTATTGCCGAAACGGAACATAGCCCTGCCATGACGTAAAAACACGCCGCAGCGACGCTCGGAGCCGCAAACAGGAACACCATGCCGAACGGCAGCACCACTGCCGCGGCGGCTGAAAAATGACGGAGTTTGAGTTGGAGAATCTGCACGCACACGTCGCTGCGCCCGCTGACGAACCCTACGGCGCGTACCGCCGAGTATTCGAACGCCGCGAGTGCCGCCAGCCCCGTCGCGACCGCACACGCCATAACCGGCAGGTTCGCCGCCAGACCCGCGTCAGCGATTCTCGCGCCCAAAAGCCTTACCGCGACGACCGCCGCGGCGACCGCGCCCGAAACGGCGATTATTATCTCCACGTTGCGCTGCACGGCGAAGTTGAAGTGCCGCTGACGACCCCGTTTGGATGGCGCGACGCCGACCGCCGAGAACATCACGGCGCGCACGACATCGGAGTAGCGCACGACCGTATATATATATAGGAGAGTTACGGCGAGAGCCGCGATTTGCAGCACCGCATCGCCCGCACCCGTCGCGGCGGCATGAGCCGTCCCGCCCCGAAGCGCGAGTTCGCTCGCCGCCCCGAATACATCCGCCGCCGACAGCGAATCGGACGGGATATAGGGTATCAGGTTCTCCATAATTTCTTTCTCTTCTTTAAGGTCCTTAAAGTCCTTAAAGACCTTAAAGTCCTTTTTTGCCCTCGCGTTCCGGTCAGCCGAACGCCCGTTTCAGCGTTACGCGGATTGTCGTGCCGCGACCGATTTCCGACTCCACGACGGCGATTTTGCCGTGGTGGTACTCCTCGATGATTCGGCGCGAGAGCGACAGTCCCAGTCCCCAGCCGCGTGTCTTGGTCGTGAAGCCGGGTTGGAATATGCGCTTCCAGTTCGACTTGGCGATGCCCTTGCCGGTATCCTTCACGTCTATCCACACGAACCGTTCGTCAGAGCCGATATGAACCACGATTGAGCCGTGTCCCTGCAAGGCGTCGAGCGAATTTTTCATCAGATTCTCGATGACCCACTCGAACAGAGCCGCATTGAGGTTCGCCTGCACGGGGTCTATCGCCAGTCCGTTGTAGTCGAGCGTAACGTTGCGCGGGATGCGCTTGCGGAAGTACATCACCGAGCCGCTGACGACCTCGTTCACGTTGGCGATTTGGAGCGGCGTGTCGGAGCCGATTTTCGAGAAGCGGTCTACGATTTTCATCAGATGCGCCAAATCCTTGTTCATCTCCTCGACCGCCATCTGGTCTACCGACTGCGACCGCAGATACTCTATCCAGCCGAGCAGCGACGAAGTGGGCGTACCCAACTGATGCGCCGTCTCCTTGGCGAGACCTATCCACACGCGGTTCTGCTCGTCCTGCTTGGTCGAGCGGAACGCGATGAACAGCACCATGACAAATACGATGATGATGAACATCTGGATATACGGGAACACGTAGAGCAGCATCAGCGTCGTCGAGCGACCGTAGAATATTATGTGGTTGTGTTCGTTCGTCCACCAGAACCGAACCACGATAGGCGTATTGTCGCTCGACATGCGGTCGAGCAGCCGGTGAAGTCGCTCGGGGTCTTCGATGTCCTTTTCGCGGATGAGGTGATACGACACGACGCGCAGATTCTCGTCGGTGATGATGAACGGGATGTTGTTGCGGTTATTGACGATGGCGTCGACGAGCGGGTCGCTCATGTAGTCGCCCATCGCATCGCGGTTGACACGCTCCATAGCCGCAGCCCACAACTCCACGTCGTGTTTCTCCTTCTCGCGCAGCGACTGTGCCATGCGGTTGGTGATGAACAGCGACACGCCGACCAGTGCCACTCCCAGCAGGAGTACCAGTGTCCGTCCGTTTTTGAGTATGTTTCTGCGTACAGATTCGAGCATACCAATTTAAGTCTTTAAGGTCGTTAAAGTCCTTAATGTCCTTTTTTCTTTTTCCTATTTCCGCTCCGTGTCCTGCTCCGTGAGGATGCGGCGGTACTCCGGCTCGTCTTGCAGGATGCCGACGGCACGCGCGACATCGGCATCGTCGGCGAGCGAATTCTCTATCACGCCCTCCGAATAGGCGAAGCGCAGCAGGATGTTGGAGTTTATGGCGTCCACAATCTCCTTGCGGTAGGTTTGGAGATTGCTCATCTTGTCGTCGTGCAGATTCTCGTCGATAGCCTTCAACGCATCGCCCATGCGGTCGTCGTAACGCTCCTTGGCGAGCGACGCGCGCAGGTGTTCGAGCGCACGGCGCGAATCCGACTTGTAGGCGACGTCGCGCCCCTCGACCATGCGCACGAAGTCGTCGTAGTCGGCATCCGTAATCGAGAAGGTGCGGCTGTCGATGCTGTCGGCATGGTGTCTGCGCATGTATTCGTCGCCGAAATCGTCGATAATGCCCGTCAGATAAAGCGTAACGGCGAAGTTGCTCACGTATTCGGTCGAGGTCTTTATATCGGGCATGATTCCGCCGCCGTCGTAGACCTTGCGACCGCCTGCCGTCCGGAATTCGTTCACCAGCGAGTCGGCGACGATTTCGGCGCGACCGTCCGGCGAATAGCGCACCGCCTGAATGCAGCGTCCCGACGGGATATAGTATTTGGCGGAGGTCATCTTCACGTAACTGTTGTAGCCCACGGGATGCGTCGACTGCACCAGACCCTTGCCGAAACTGCGCTGCCCGATAAGCACGCCGCGGTCGAGGTCCTGTATCGCGCCCGACACGATTTCGGCTGCCGAAGCGGTATTGCCGTTCACGAGCACCGCGAGCGGAGTGTCGGGCAGCAGAGGTTCGTACTCGGTGCGGAACTCCTCGACGGACGAGGCGTTGCGACCCTTGTTTTCGAGAACCTTCGTTCCTTTCGGCACGAACAGCGACAGAATCTTCACCGCCGACTGCATCACGCCGCCGCCGTTGTTGCGGTAGTCGAGAATCAGCGCGCGCAGGTCGCCGCGCTCCTGCAACGCGAGTATCGCCGCACGCATGTCGTCATAGCACGTATCCGTGAAGTCGGCATGGCGGATATATCCGATGCCGTCGGCGACGTAGCCCGAATAGGATATGCTCGGAATCACGATGCGTTCGCGGCGGATTTTCACCTCCTCGCGGCTGCCGCCGACGAGTTTTTCGACCGCGACGCGGACTGTCGTATTCGGTTCGCCTTTCAGACGCGCGCTGACGTCGGCGGTCGTCATCCCCTTGGCGTCCTCACCGTCGATAGCGACTATGCGGTCGCCTATCGCCAGTCCCGCACGGTCGGCGGGAGAGCCTTTGTAGGGTTCGGCGATAATCACGAAGTCGCCGTCCTGACGAATCATCGCGCCGATGCCGCCGTACTTGCCCGTCGTAAGCGTCTCGAAATCGGACATCTCCGACTCGGGCAGGTATTCGGTGTAGGGGTCGAGTTTCGACGTGATGCCGCGTGCGCCGTTGCGCATCATCTCGTCGGGCGACACCTCATCCACGTAGTATGTCGCGAGTTCGCGCATCAGGTTCGCCATGATTTCCATGTTGCGTCCCAGCCCGAAATCGTTCTTCGCCGCGAAGACGCCTGCGAAAAACAGCGTCGCCGCCGCTGCCGCCGCCAACGCGGCTCTTATATACGACCGTCTATTCATCTCTTCTCCTGTTACTATTTCTTATATATCCGTCGAGCCGGATTACCGTCCGCACCGTCGCGCGACGGATGCCCGTAATCTCCAACCACTGTCCGTACTGCCCCACCGCGACTTCATCCTCGAAGAGGTACAGCAGCCGTTGCAGCCGACCCGCACGGAACACCATGCATCCCTCCTCCTCGCGGTCGAGCGCATAGCCCGCAACCTCGAACGCCGCAATAATCTGTTCGCGGTTCTCCGTAATGTCGCCCTCTACGCGGCGCGTGATGAACGACAGTTTCGGGTATACCGCCGACAGCGCGACCGCCGCCGCAATCATCCACCGTCCGCGCGGAGTGCCGACGAGTATCGCGAAATCGTCGCCGAGCGTCAGCATCGTCGCCCCCGCCGCGTGCATGGCATACATGAACGCCGCATACAGAACGAACAATGCCGCAAAATATTTCAGACTTCGGATAAGGTATTTCTTCATAACACTTATTTGATTAAAGACTTTAAGGTCGTTAAAGTCGTTAAGGACTTTTTTATTTCCCCATCGCCGCTATCGCATCGGCGACCTCGCGCATGAGCCACTCCGGTGTCGACGTCGCTCCGCACACGCCCACGCTGCCTACGCCCGCGAACCACTCGGGCTGCAACTCCCGTGCCTCCTCGATATTGTAACTGCGGGCATTCGTCTCGCGGCAGATGCCGAAAAGCACCTTGCCGTTGCTCGACTTGCGACCGCAGACGAACACCACCGCGTCGTGGCGCGCAGCAAACTCGCGCAGATGCGTTTCGCGCGACGACACGCGGTTGCATATCGTACAGTCGGCGGAAATCATATCGGGTGTCGGCAGCCGACGGCGCATCTCGTCCAGCAGGTCTGCGAAAAGTTGCGGGCTCTGCGTGGTCTGCGACAGAAAATGGATAGGTCGCGTGAAGTCGACCGCATCCAAATCGGCGGCACTCTCGACGACTATCGTCGGTTCCTCGACCTGCCCCGTCAGCCCGACCACCTCGGCATGTCCCCGTTTGCCGAGAATCACGACCTGTCCGCCGCACTCCTTCATCCTTTCGTGGGCATACTTGACGCGCTCCTGCAACTTGGCGACCATCGGGCATGTCGCGTCGATAATCTCCACGCCGCACTCCCTTGCCAGCGCGTATGTCGAAGGCGGTTCGCCGTGAGCGCGGATAAGCAGCCGGCAGTCGCTGCCGAGCGAGCATATCTCGTCGTGCGACACCGTCCGCAGTCCCAGACGTTCGAGCCGCTGCACCTCCATGCGGTTATGCACTATGTCGCCGAGCGAACAGACCCTGCCGCCCTCCGCCAAAGCGCGTTCCGCCTCGGTAATCGCCCTCACGACCCCGAAACAGAAGCCCGATTTATCGTCTATCTCTACCAACATAACATCCTTAATTCATCTTCGAGGTCTTTTACTCCTTCATCTCGCTACGCGAGTTTTTCTCCTCCGCGCCTCGGCATTCTATTCGTCATGTTGAGCGTAGCGAAACATCTTATTATCGAATAGATTCTTCGCTTCACTGCGTTCCGCTCAGAATGACGCCTGCTTTTGCTCGGCTTGGCACCTGATAACGTCGTTAAGGACTTCTCTCCTTAATTTTTCAGTCCCTCCTGCACCCGCGCGAACTCGCGTGCGAACCACTCCATCTGTTCCCCGACCGTCATGCGGCTGTTGTCCAGCACCACGGCGTCGTCAGCCTTGCGCAGCGGCGAAATAGCACGGCTCATATCCGCCTTGTCGCGCGAAATCACGTTGTCCAGCACCTCGTCGAACGACACCTCGTCGCCCTTGGCGCGCAATTCGGCATACCGCCGTTCGGCACGCACCTTCGGGTCGGCAGTCATATAGATTTTCAGTTCGGCATCGGGGAAAACGACCGTCCCGATGTCGCGACCGTCCATGACCACTCCGCGACGCTCGCCCATCTGCTGTTGCATCGCGACGAGTTTCTCGCGCACCTCGCGTATCGAACTCACCGCGCTGACGCAGTTGCTCACCTCGATGGTACGTATCTTGCCCTCGACCAAATCGCCGTTCACATAGATGTCGCTCGCCCCGCGCTGCGGATTGAAACGAAACGTGATGGCGATTTCGGGCAACAGAGCGACGATTCGCTCCTCGTCGGCGATGCCCGAACGTATCGCGCCGTGTTCGAGCGCGTAGAGCGTTACGGCGCGGTACATCGCACCCGTATCGATGAATATATAACCCAGACGGGCGGCAATCGATTTGGCGAAAGTACTCTTGCCGCACGACGAAAAGCCGTCGATGGCGATGATTATCTTCTTGGTTTTGTCAGTGCAGAACTCCATTTGGCATTATCGTATAAAAGGTCGAAAGAATGGTATAGACGCCGAGCAGACCGATGATGATTCCGGCGACATGATTTATCGTGAGCATGTGGCGCGGACGGAAGCGGCGGCGGAAAAGGCTGATGAGCGACGTAAGCAGGAACCACCACAGCAACGCTCCGCAGAAGAATCCGGCGATTATCAGCGCGCTCGTAACTATCGTAGCCACATCGGCACTGTCATCGACCGTACCGACGCTGAACATGGCGAAAAATGCGAGGATATACGGTATGACGACCACGAAATTGGCTATCGTGAATCCGAACATCGAGGCGAAATCCTGCCACAGCGACGTCTTGCCCGCCCTGTTGCGGCGGATTTGCGGCACGGGGTTCTGGAAGAATATCACCACGCCGACGATGACGACGAATACGCCGCCCACGACGCGCAGCAACTGGCTGTACTGCTCGATTTGCGCCTGCAACATCGAGTAGAAGAAGAATGCGATGATTGCCATGAGCGTATCGGCGCATGCCACGCCGACGCCCGACACCATGCCCGAACGGCGGCTCTTGCTCAACGTCCGCTGGATGCACAGTACGGCTACGGGACCGACGGTAATCGACGCCGCCAGACCCACACCCACTCCGCGCAACAGTATTTCTATGGTTGTCAATAACATAAATATCCTCAAACTATACGGCACGACCGCCAGGTGCGCAACGTGCTTAAATTCGTACAAAGGTATGAAAAAAATGTTCCGAACCGGTCTTTTCTGCACATTTTTTGTCCCTCCGAAGCAACATTACGGATACGGAAAACGTTAAATCGTTGAAATCCTTTCTTCCTTTTCTCGCCTCGGCATAGCCCGAACAAGTTCGGCTCTGCCCTCGGCTTATCGAAAAGGTTGAAATTTTGTTGATGTTTTCGATATTGTCCGGCGGAAAATACCGGCATCGATGCTTATATTTGCAAATAACGAAAAACGAACCTTTTGACTTATGGCGGAAAACAATCAGAACAACCCGATGGGCATAGACCTCGAACTCGATGCCGAAACGGCAATGGGCATATACTCCAATCTGGTCATCATATCTCACTCGACCTCGGAGTTCATACTCGATTTCGCGACGATACTTCCCGCGATACCGAAGGCGAAGGTGCGCAGCCGCATAATCCTCACGCCCGAGCATGCCAAACGGCTGCTCATGTCGTTGCAGGAGAACGTGCAGCGTTACGAGAGCGCAATCGGCAAGATAGAGATTCCGCAGCACACCCTGCCGCAGAATTTCAACAAGATGGGGCAGGCGTAACCCGCCGCCGCGCAACCTTAAAGTCCCTAATGTCCTTAAAGACTTTAATGACCTTAAAGTCATTAGGGTCATTAGGGTCATTAGGGTCATTAGGGTCATTAGGGTCATTAGGGTCATTAGGGTCAGCCGCCGACGATGTCGGCGGCTATAAAGAGCGCGGGCGGATAAACCGCCCGCGCATCACAAAATACCTTACAGCCGCCGGCGTTGAACCGGCAGCGAGACCTTAAAATCCTTATAGACCTTAACGACCCTAAACGATAATCAGTTCGACGCCGGCATCCTCGACGATTTTGCGCATCTCGGGCGAAACGCCGTCGTCGGTGATGATTATATCGACGTCTTCGAGCGTCGCGATGCGTCCGAAGCCGTGCTGACCGAATTTGGACGAGTCGGCGAGAACCACCGTCTTCGACGAGGCAGCCATCATCTTGTGCGACAACTGCGCCTCCTCTATCGTGGAGGTCGTAACGCCCAAATCGGGGTCGATGCCGTCCACGCCGACGAAGAACTTCGAGCAGACCATGTCGGTCAGCGTATGGCTCGCATTCTCGCCGAGCGTGGCGAACGACTTCTTGTAGACGCGACCGCCCAACTGCTCGACCTGAATATTGTCCATCTCGTTGAGCAGTGCCGACACTTTCAGGAACGGCGTTACGACGTTGAGCGTCTTCGACGGCATCGTCGAGCGAATCTCCTCCGCCAGAGCGTAGGTCGTCGAGCCTGCCGAAATCATAATCGAGTCGTTGTCGGCGATGAGTTGCGCCGCACGCACCGCGATACGTCGTTTCGCCTCGCGGTTGAGCGAACTCTTGGTCATCAGGTCGCGGTCGGCGATATGCGGATTGGCACGCCGCGCGCTGCCGTGAACCTTATAGAGCAAACCCTTGCTCTCCAAAATCTTGACGTCCTTGCGAATCGTAACCTTCGTAACTTTCAGTTCGTCGGCGACGTCGGTGATACGGATGAACCCGAACTTGTCGAGTTTGTCGAGAATATACTTGTGTCTTTCTGCGATGCTTAACATAATACCGAATCTTATCTTATAAAGTCTTTAATCCCGCGTTCGCGGGCTTTTCCTCCTTCGCGCCTCGGCAGTCCGAACAAATTCGACTGCTCTCGGCTTGGCGTCGGTTAAGGACCTTAAAGTCGTTAAGGCCCTTAATTCTATTTCAGGCTCTTGAAATCGGGCGTGTAGAGCGGCTGTTCGGCGAGAACCTTGTCGTACAGTGCCTTGACGTCCTTCCAGTGGTAGTACGGCTTCACGTCGCTTTCGAGCGGGAAATCCAACTCCTCCTCGTTGAGCAACTGTTTCACCAGCACGTCGCCCGTCTTCGGGTTGCGGTAGAATATCCATTGGAGGTTGCATGCCATCGGGATGTCGAACGAGTGCCACTTCTCCTCGATGCGCTCCATCGACGGAGCCTTTTCGCTCCAATTTTTCAGGCGCATCGAGTTGAACAGACCCATGAACACGCCGTCGTGTCCGAAACGCAGCGTAACGGCAGGAACTCCGGCAGCGACCTTCTCGTCGGCATCGTCGATGAAGTTTTTGAGCAGTTTCGACGACACCCAGTCGAGGAATCCGCCGCCCGTTCCCGAAGGACCCTTTTCGTAGTAGAAGATGGCGTTGATAAGCCGCCACCAACTGTACTGTTCGTCCGGAGTGAACAGGTCGAGGTAATCCTCCTTAGACGGGGTGTTGGGCGTGTTGATAGCCACTTTCCAGAGGTTGAACACAAAGTCGTATGGACGTTCGATATTCGCGCTGAAATCGGGTGCGAACAGCGAATCGAGGATACGTCTGTTGTCGATGATTTCGCGGCGGAATGCATACCACTCGTCCACCCACGGACCTACCGGATAGCGGTACTCGTCGATATGCGACGAGAGAGCCGGAATGTTGTCCTTGTAGTACGGGTTGAGGTATGGCATGTATATCGAGCCGGTATCGGTCGTCAAATCCATGTGCGGGTCGTGGCGCAACAGTTCGCCCGTGAAGGCGAACATGCTTATAAGGCAGCGCGGCACGGTCGTCGAGACGGCGAAAACCTCGGGATTGCTGCGGAAAATCTCGGGATAAGCCTCGTACATGCGCTTCGCGATACCCACATGCTGCTCCTGACCGAGAGCCGAGAGGTCGCCGGCGCGTCCCTGGCACACCTCGGCGGTGCGCAGCAGGCGTCCGTAGACATCCTCGCCGAGCGGCGTGAGTTTGCCTGCGTCGTGTCCTTCGGCGAAGACTTTCAGCACGCTGTCGAACTTGTGATTGCGCAGGATGTAACGCGAGCCGTGGCGACCGTAGTGCGAAATGTAGAACGGTTTGTAGCCCTTCGGAACGGGCGTCTGCTCGGCGAATTCGGTCGGATAGAGGCGGTACTCGCCGCGAGCCTTGGTGAGGTCGGCGAGAATCTCGTCGCGAATCTGTCCGACGGAAACAGCCGAAACAGCCGTTGCAAAAGCAAGAATAATCAGTTTTTTCATAAGCGGTTATTTAAGTTTTTTCAATTAAATTCAATTAAAGTCCTTAAGGACTTTAAGGTCCTTAAGGTCGTTAGGGTTTACAGCGGCTAATGCGCTTCGAGCCAGTTGCGACCGACGCCGCAATCGACTATCAGAGGCACTGTGAGCGACGCCGCGCCCTCCATAGCCTCGCGGACGATGCGTTCGACCCGCTCGCGCTCCGACGCGAGCATATCCACAACGATTTCGTCGTGGACCTGCAAGATTATCCGCGACTTTATCCCCTCCTCGCGAAACCGTCGCGCAACCTCAATCATCGCTATCTTCATGATGTCCGCCGCACCGCCCTGTATCGGAGCGTTGATGGCGTTGCGCTCGGCAAGCCCGCGGGCATTGACGTTGCGCGAGTTTATGTCGTTCAGGTAGCGGCGGCGTCCGAACAGCGTCGTAACGTAACCGTCGCGGCGCGCCTGCCCGGTAACGCGCTCCATATACTCCTTCACCTTCGGATACGACGCGAAGTAGCCGTCTATCAACGCTTTCGCCTCGCCGCGCGGGATGTCGAGACGCTGGCTCAAACCGAAAGCCGAGATACCGTAGATGATACCGAAATTGGCGGTCTTGGCGCGCCGCCGCTCCTCGGAGGTAACCTCGTCTATCGGCTTGCCGAAAATCTTCGCCGCCGTCGCGGCATGGATGTCCTCGCCGTGCATGAAGGCTTCGCGCAGCGACTCGTCGCCGCTCAGATGAGCCATAATCCTCAACTCGACCTGCGAATAGTCCGCCGAAAGGAGCAGATGTCCGTCGTCGCTCGGGATGAAGGCTTCGCGAATCGGGCGTCCTATCTGTTCGCGCACCGGAATGTTTTGGAGATTCGGGTTGGCGGACGACAGACGACCCGTAGCCGTAACAGCCTGATTGTAGGATGTATGGATATGTCCCGTAACCGGATTCACCAGCAGCGGCAGGGCATCGACGTATGTCGAAAGCAGTTTCTTGACGCCGCGGTATTGCAGTATCAAATCGACTATTTCGTACTGGTGGGCAAACCCCTGCAAGTACTCCTCGTCGGTGCAGAACTGCTTGGTTTTGGTCATTTTGGGTTTCTCGGCGATACGCATTTTGGCGAACAGCACCTCGCCCAACTGGCGGCTCGAATTGACGTTGAGCGTCGGTTCGCCCGCCACGTCGCGAATCTTCGTTTCGAGAGCCGACAACTGCTCCGAGAGCGATGCCGAATAGTGCGCCAGCGACGCACTGTCAATACGCACGCCCGTCCACTCCATATCGGCGAGAACGTCGATGAGCGGCTCCTCGATGCGCTCGTACAACTCCATCTGACCTTCGCGCTCGACCATCGGACGCAGCGTACGGTAGAGTTGTAGCGTGATGTCGGCATCCTCGGCGGCGTATTCGGCGACGCGCTCCACGCCGACCATATCCATCGACAGTTGCTTCGCGCCGCGACCTATCAGAGCCGTGATTTCGATTGGAGTGTAGTGGAGGTAGCGTTCAGCCAGCACATTCATTCCGTGGCGCGATTCGGGGTCGAGCAGGTAGTGCAGCAGCATCGTATCGAACTTTCTGCCGCGCACCTCGATGCCGGCAGCCCGCAGAAAGAGGATGTCGAACTTCATGTTCTGTCCGATTTTCGCCTTGCTTTCGTCGGCGAAGAGCGGACGCAGTATCTCGACGTACGTTTTCTCCACCTCATCGCGGCTCATGCCGTCGTACGCCGCGAACGGGACGTACCACGCCTCGTGGGGTTCGACGGCGACCGACAGACCCACGATTCTGTCGCGGAACATGTCGAAACCCGTGGTTTCCAAGTCGAAGCAGAACTCGCCGTAGCCGCTCACCTTCTCTATCATCGTGCGTAGTGCGTCGGCATCGCGCACGATGCGGTAGTCGTGAGGGAGGGTTTCGGCGGTGAGCATAGGGGATTCTGGGGAGGGGGAGTTTTCCTCGGGAACTTCTTCCTTAAAGTCGTTAGGGTCCTTAAAGTCTTTAATCCCGCATTCGCGGGCTTTTCCTCCTTCGCGCCTCGGCAGTACGAACAAAGTTCGACTGCTCTCGGCTTGGCGTCGGTTAAGGTCGTTAGGGGCTTTTTCTTCGGCGGCTGCCGGTTCTCCGAAGTCGAACAGCGAACCCTGCCCCGCCATCGCTGCCTTGTGCGACGCAGCCGCTTTGGCGCGCGACATATTCGCCAACTGGTACTGGTCTGCCTGCTTAGGCACGCTCAAATCCTCGGCGGGAGCGAGATTGGCGAGGTCGGCGGCGAACGCCTTGAAATCGAGTTCGGCGAAGAGAGCGCGCAACGCATCTATCTTCGGCGAACACACCGTGAGGTTCGCCTCGTCGAACTCAATCGGCACATCCAGTCTGATTGTCGTAAGTTCCTTTGCCAGACGCAGTCTGTCGACCGATGCGGCGATATTCGCACCCGTCTTGCCGCCTATTTCAGCCGCATTCTCTATGATATTCTCGACGCTGCCCCACTTTCCGACGAGTTTGCAGGCACCCTTTTCGCCGATGCCCTGCACCCCGGGGATATTGTCCGACGCATCGCCCCACAGAGCGAGTATGTCGCGTACCAGAATCGGGTCGCCGATGCCGTATTTCGCACGTATCGCGTCCGCATCGACGATTTCGATGCCGTCGCCCTTCTGCTTGTATATCTTGCGGTTATCGCCGACGAGTTGTCCGTAGTCCTTGTCGGGCGTAACCATGTAGACGTCGTAGCCCGCCTCCGCGCCGCGGAAAGCGAGAGTACCGATAACGTCGTCCGCCTCGAAGCCCTCGACTTCGAGAATCGGGATGCACATCGCCTCGACAATGCGCTTGACGTAGGGAACAGACAGTATGATGTCTTCCGGCGTGTCGGGGCGGTTAGCCTTGTACTCCGGATAGATGTCCTTGCGGAACGAGCCGCCCTTCGGGTCGAACGCCACTCCCAGCAGGTCGGGATGCTCGCGCTTCTGGATGTCGCGCAGGAACTTCGTGAAGCCGAACACGATAGAGGTATTCATGCCGGCACGGTTCCGCATCGGTCGCCCCAGAAAGGCATAGTAGTATTTGAAAATCAATGCGTAGGCATCGACCAGAAAAAGTTTTTTCATGGTACTTTTCAGTATCTGTTTTGTTTTCAAGTGGTGCAGGCTTCACCGCTTTCAGCAGAGTCTGCGTCAAAAAACTTTTCAGCGTGTTACCCACCCCCTCAATCCCCCGCCTGTGCGGGGGATTGAGGTTTGATAACGCTAATTACCCAAATGCCGTCAATCAAGGTTTTGGGTAAAAGAGCGTCTCGGTGTTTATTTTTCCGTGTTACCCACCCCCTAAATCCCCCGCCTGTGCGGGGGACTTTGGAGAGGGGTGTTCTTTTCTTTAAAGTCTTTAAGGACTTTAAGGTCCTTAAAGACTCTATTCATTCTCTTCCGCGAACCACTCCGCATACGACGTTGCCGTCTCGTGCAGGCGCAGCGAGTGCAGACGCACGGTAGCGGGCAGTGCCGCACGCAGGCGCGCCGCGAAGTCGCACAGCATGTTTTCGCACGTCGGCTGGTAATCGACCAATATCACGTTGCGGAACTCGCCGCCGAGCGTCGAGGCGATACGCTCGCTCTCCGGCGTGCGGCGCATGACGAACGAATGGTCGAGCCGGTCCACGATTTCGCTGCCGACGATGCGTTTCAAATCGCCGAAATCCATCACCATGCCCCGTTTCGGGTCGTCCTCGCGCTCCGACGGAGTGCCGGCGACCGTAACGAACAGACGGTAGGAATGCCCGTGGATTTCGCGGCATTTGCCGTCGTAGCCCGCGAGGGCATGAGCCGACTCGAACGCAAACTCCTTTGTAAGTCTTATCACCGAACCCATGCCGCCGCCCTATTTGTCGAGATAATCGATATACGGCTCGCGCTGGAACGACTCGTCGAGCGAAATATAGGTCTCGGTGGACGAAACACCCGGGATGCGGCGTATTCCGTCGGTTATGACGTGCATCAGATGCTCGTTGTTCACGCAGTAGAGTTTCACCATCATCGTGTAGTTTCCGGTGATGAAGTGGCACTCGACGACCTCGTGGATATGCTTGATTTTCTCGACCACGGCGACCGTCGTCATCGGGTCCTTGATGCGGATGTAGACGAATGCGCAGACGTCGAATCCGAGCATCTTCGGGTTCACCGACAGATGGCTGCCGAGAACGATTCCCGAATCTTCGAGTTTCTTTATGCGCTGGTGTATCGCCGCACCCGAGATGCCGCATTCGCGGGCGATTTCGAGGAACGGCATGCGCGCATTCTTGACCAGAAACCGAAGTATCTTGCGGTCGATAGCGTCCAAGTTGATTTTTGACATAATAATATTATTTTAGGGTCTTTAAGGTCCTTAAAGTCCTTAAAGACTTTTTTTTTCTACCCTATTTCAGTACGCCGAGTTCCTTGCCGACCTCGACGAAGGCTTCGACGCAGCGTTGCAGTTGTTCGCGCGTATGTCCCGCCGAAACCTGAACGCGGATACGCGCCAGACCCTTCGGAACGACCGGATAGTAGAATCCCGTGACGAACACTCCCCTATCCTGCAATTTCGCTGCAAATTCCTGCGACAACTTCGCATCATAGAGCATCACGGCGCATATCGCCGAGTCGGTCGGCTTGATGTCGAATCCCGCGGCAATCATCTTTTCGCGGAAAAACGCCACATTCTCGATCAGACGGTCGTGCCATTCGTCGCTCTCGCCGAGCATCTTGAAGAGTTCGATGCCCGCACCGACGATTGCCGGCGGCAGCGAGTTGGAGAACAGATACGGACGCGAACGCTGGCGCAGCATGTCGATAATCTCCTTGCGACCAGTCGTGAATCCGCCCACAGCACCTCCGAACGCCTTGCCCAGTGTGCCGGTGATGATGTCCACCTTGCCGCGCAGGTCGTAGAGTTCGGTGATTCCGCGACCCGTCCTGCCGAGTACGCCCGCCGAGTGGCACTCGTCCACCATAACCAGCGCACGGTAGCGTTCGGCGAGTTCGCATATCCTGTCGAGCGGAGCGGCATTGCCGTCCATCGAGAATACGCCGTCGGTACAGATGATACGGAAACGCTGTGCCTGGGCGCGTTTGAGGCAATCCTCCAAGGCATCCATATCGGCATTGGCGTAGCGGTAGCGCACAGCCTTGCACAGACGCACGCCGTCGATGATAGAGGCGTGGTTGAGCGAATCGGAGATTATCGCGTCCTGCTCGGTGAAGAGAGGTTCGAACACGCCGCCGTTGGCATCGAAGCATGCGGCGTAGAGAATCGTGTCCTCCGTACCGAAATAGTCGGCAATGGCGCGTTCCAACTCCTTGTGGATGTCCTGACATCCGCAGATGAACCGTACCGACGACATTCCGTAACCGCGGCTGTCCATAGCCCGTTTCGCAGCCTCGATGAGGCGCGGATTGTCGGACAAGCCCAGATAGTTGTTGGCGCAGAAGTTGAGGCACGGTTTGCCGCCGACCTCTATCTCCGCGCTCTGCGGCGAACATATCACGCGTTCGCTTTTGTAAAGCCCCGCTTCCCTGATGGATTCGAGTTCCGCACTGAGGAACTCCTTGAAATCTCCGTACATAGTGTTATGATGTTTCTATAAATCGCTTACATTTTTGCAGTCGAGGTCGCAACGAAGTTACGATTCTTAACCTCAATATTGCAAAGATACCGCTTTTCGGCTCATTTTCCGCATAAAACCGGAACTTTTTTGAGGGCGGAGGTTACGAATTATCACATAGGGACTTTAAAGTCCTTAATTCCGCATTCGCGGTCTTTTCCTCCTTCGCGCCTCGGCAGTCCGAGTAAACTCGACTGCTCTCGGCTTGGCGTCGGTTAAAGTCGTTAAGGTCGTTAAGGACTTTAACGAAAGACCAGCCTACCGCCTTGGTTCGGAATTTGCATCGCTCCCGCACGAAAAACATTTTCTGTCATGAATCACGGAATAAGCATCCTTTTTCGCGCCATACCATTGTTCATGGGCGCGTTCTGTTTCGCCTTCGGGGCGTATGTATTCGCATCGGGAAACGACGTCGCACGACTGACGGCGGGTCCCGTGGTATTCTTCCTCGGCGCGATATGCGTCGCGCTCTACTGCACTGCCGCGACCATAATCCGTCAGATAATAGGCACTTACAACGAAGCCGCGAAGTATTTCTTCCCTATTCTCGGCTACTCGTGCGCACTCGTTACGCTGATTTGCGGAATACTGATTCTCGCATCCGACATGCCGGGCGGCTTCGTTACCGGACATGTGGTCTGCGGACTCGGATTCATCACCGCCTGCGTTTCGACCGCCGCGACGTCGTCCACGCGGTTCTCGCTGATTCCCAAGAACTCCGCCGACGGGACGTTCGCCGTCAATCCCGCCGGATTCTCGCGCGGGCAGGCTTCGGCACTGATTTACGTCGTATCGGCGATAGCGGCGGCTATGTGGCTGTGGTGTCTGGTGGTATTCGTCGTAGGTCGCTCCAACGAACATATCGTTTCGGGGTGCGTGCTGTTCGGCATCGCATGCGTATGCACGTCGCTCATTGCACTCGTGGCGAGCATAGTGCGCCAGGTGCGCGGAACATACACTCTCTTCGAGGGCAAGAGGTGGATTACGCTCGTACTCGTCATGGGCGGTCTGGCATTCGTACTCGGACTCATAATGGTGTTCGCCTACATCGGCAAGCCGATAAACTTCGTGGGATTCGTGCTTATGGGACTTGCGCTGATATGTTGGAGCATTTCGAGCAAGGTGATACTGCTCGCCAAGATATGGCATGCCGACTTCCCGCTGGCGGTGCGCATACCGATAATTCCGATACTCACCGCGCTGACATGTCTTTTCCTCGCGGCATTCCTGTTCGAAGCGGCGGTGTTCGACGCCAAGTATTTCGTCGCGGCACGCGTGATAACGGGTTTCGGAGCGATATGCTTCACGCTCTACTCGATAGTGTCGATACTCGAAAGCGGCGCGAAGAGATGAAAGATATTATAGGTAAAATAAGTAAAATAGGTAATATAGGCAGAATATGCTTATATTACCTATAATACCTATATTACCTATTCTATTCCGTCATTCCCTACCTCTTCACAATCTCCATCTCGTCGAGCAGCCACGATGCGCCGGCGAACTTGTCGATGACGAACAGCACGTAGCGCACATCGACCGATATGGTGCGTTGGAGATTAGGCTCGAACGCCACATCACCCGACATCGCCTCCCAGTTGCCGTCGAACGCAAGTCCTATCAACTCGCCCTTCGCATTGAGTACCGGCGAACCCGAGTTGCCGCCCGTGATGTCGCAGTCGGCGAGGAAGCCCACGTGCAGCGTTCCGTCCTTGTCGGCATAGCGACCGTAGTCGCCCGCGGCGTACAACTCCTTCAAACGCTCCGGAACGGTAAATTCGGTAGGATTCGACCTGTCCTCCTTCTCAATCACGCCTTTCAGCGTCGTGAAGTATCCGTACTCCACACCGTCCTGCGGCGAGTAAGGCAGCACGCGACCGTAGGTCATGCGGATAGTCGAGTTGGCATCCGAAGCCCACGCCTTGTCGGGATGCTGCAACATCAGACCGGCGATATACTTGCGGTGTCCGTCGGCATAGCGCAGACCCGCTTCGGGAGCGACCTTGCATTTCTCCCCGACGAACCTGTCTATCGATTTCGCCAGAGCCATAGCAGGGTCGGCAGCGACCTTTTCATCCGAGAAATCGTCGAAAAGAGCCATCGTAGCCGCTTCGGACGCGAAAACGGAGTTGTCGTAGAGATAATCGACGTAAGCCGCAATATCGCCGCCGAAATCCTTGTCGATTATGTCGGCATAGAACGACGGAACCTCCTTCATGTTCTCACGTGCGATGGTCAGCATACGCGCAGCCACCTTGCGGTCGGTCGAGGCGTCGTAGTCCTTGTAGAAACCCGCGAAAGCGGTCTTGTAACGCTCCGGATTGTCGTTTTTCCCGACATTTTCGAGCGACCATGCCGGTTTGAGCAACTCTATCGAGTAGAGAGCCTCGCCGACGTACTGCATCAGCGCGCGCGGATAGGTGCGCTCCTCAACGGCACTTTTTATCTTGTCGAGCGCATCGATATAACCCTCCTCGGGCAGCGTATTCGCGGCAGCCCACCGGCGGAACGACTCCTCCTGAGCCTGCTTGGAAGCCTTCACGCCGAGACGGCGGATACCGCGCGACATGCCTATCGAGTTTTTCCAGTAGTTGGACGAACGGGCATACTTCGAGGCGTACTTGATGCGCACCTCGTCGCTCGCAGCCATATCCTTTTTCAGAATCGCCTGACGCTCGCCGCGGATGAAGATTCGCTGCGGATTCTGCACGTCGAGCATCTCGTCGATTTCGTACGAGGTCATGTAGCGTTGGGTCGAACCCGGGAATCCCATTATCATCGCGAAGTCGTTCGGCTTGTAGCCGTCGAGCGAGATTTTCAGGAACTTTTCCGCCTTGTACGGAACGTTGTCGGGCGAATATGCGGCGGGCTTGTTGTCCTTGTCGGCATAGATTCGGAAAATCGAGAAGTCGCCCGTGTGACGGGGCCACATCCAGTTGTCGGTATCGCCGCCGAACTTGCCTATCGACGTCGGCGGAGTACCCACCAGACGGATATCCTTGAACACCTCTATCACGAACGCGAAGTAGCGGTTGCCGCCGAAGAACTCGCGCACGACGATTTCGCGGTCAGGGTTCTGCTCCGCCAGTTCCGCGCGCAGGACCTTGATATTGGCTTTGACGAGATTGGCAAACTCCTCGCCGCCGGCGATGCTCGGCACGTTACCCAGCACAAGTTCGGTAACGTCCTCTATCTTGCGGACGAAGCGGATTTCAAGCCCCGGAGCAGGAATCTCCTCGGCGTTCGACTGCGCCCAGAATCCGTATTTCAGATAGTCATGCTCGACCGACGAGAGCGACTGTATCGCGCCGTAGCCGCAATGGTGGTTGGTGAACACCAGTCCTTCGGGCGACACGACCTCGCCGGTGCATCCCCTGCCGAAAATCACTATCGCGTCTTTGAGCGACGATTTCTCGGCGGAGTAGATGTCGTCGGCAGTCAGTTTGCAGCCGTACTTCTTCATATCCCTGATGTTCATCTTCTGGATGTAGGGCAGCAGCCACATACCCTCGTCGGCAGCAGCCGACAGCGAAACAGCCGCAAGGGCTATCGATAAAAGCAGTTTTTTCATTGTTTCGTTTTTTTTATTTATAGGTATTATAGGTAATATAAGTAATATAGGAGAGAGCCTATTCTACCTATTCTACCTATAATACCTATAATACCTATAATACCTATAATACCTATTCCTTTTATTTCACGTTAATCATATTCACTATCGAGCGTTCGGCGGCCTTGCGCACCGCCTCGTCCATCACGATTTCGGGCGCCTCGTTTTCAAGGCAGCGGCAGATGCTCTCCAAAGTAACCATCTTCATATAGCGGCACTCGTTGCATCCGCATGTCGAGTCGATTGGCGGAGCCGGAATGAACGTCTTCTCCGGAAAGCGTCGGCGCATCTCGGCGAGGATGCCCGCTTCGGTTACGACGATGAATTCGCTTCGGTCGCTCCTGCCGCAGTATTCGAGTATTCCCGCCGTCGAGCCTACATAGTCCGCCACTTCGGCGATATGGGCCTTGCACTCGGGATGCACGACCACCGCCGCCTGCGGATGCTCGCGGCGCAGGGAGAGAATCTTCTCCAACGAGAACTCCTCGTGGACGTGGCACGCGCCGTCCCACAGCACCATATTGTCGCGCCCCGTAAGTTTCTTTATATAGGAGCCGAGGTTGCGGTCGGGAGCGAAAATTACCGGCTGTTCGCGCGGAATGCTCTCGACGACCTTCAAGGCGTTCGACGAGGTGCAGCAGATGTCGGTGAGAGCCTTCACGCCTACGGTCGTATTGACGTAGGAGACGACCTTGTGTCCGGGGTATTTCGCCTTGAATGCGGCGAAGGCGGCGGCATCGCACGACTCGGCGAGCGAGCAGCCCGCTTCGGGATTCGGGATAAGCACCTTCTTGTCGGGCGACAGCACCTTGGCGGTCTCTGCCATGAAGTGTACGCCGGCGAAGAGTATTATGTCGGCATCGGTATCCTTCGCCTTTACCGACAACGCCAGCGAGTCGCCGAGGAAATCGGCAACAGCCTGCACTTCGGGCGTCGTGTAGTAATGGGCGAGGATGACGGCATTCTTCCCGCGTTTGAGTTCGGCAATTCGTTCGATGAGTTTCGACTTGTTATCGACCATGTCTTTTATTTTTTAATGTTTTTTTCCTTATTTATTATTCTGCCCGTCACGTTGAGCGGATGACGGTCGTATTTCAATTTTTATTGTTTTTATATTTATATCTATAATTAAATAATAAATAAACAATAACAATAAAGGCTGTTGAAACTGTCGGTAACTTTTTCCTAAAATATTTACCGACAACCGAGGTTCACAAACCTCCTCTCCATGTCGCTGCGTTTCAGCGGACGCCGGTTGTTTTCAACAAATGTCGAAAACGGTTATCGACATTTCGACATAGGTTTTTTTCAACATCCGCCGCCCCGTCCGCTGACGATAAACTATCGATAACTTTTCATAACTTTCCGTTTCCTGCGCCGCTCCCGCCCGTTTTCGGGTTTTTCGACAAGTTGTTGAAAGTTATCGAAAGTTGTTGCACGGGTTATCAACACTGTTTGGCGAGGTTTTCAACAACCTTTTCGGCGGCATGTCGATAATGTTCCTCCACCTGCGGGTCGGTTGCGGCGGCAGGCATTCCGTCGTCGCTGCCCTGCATGACGGATTGGATGATAGGTATCTCCCCTATCGTCTCCACTCCCGCCTGCTCGGCATAGCGGCTCGCCCCGCCGTTGCCGAAGATGTAGTAGCGGTTGTCGGGCAACTCCTTCGGCGTGAACCATGCCATGTTCTCGATGATGCCGAGTATCGGAATGTTCACGTTCGGATTGCGGAACATCTCCACACCCCTTATAACGTCCGCCACGGCGATTTGTTGCGGCGTCGAGACGATTACCGCACCGTCGATGTGCAGTTCCGAGATTATCGACAGATGGATGTCGCCCGTTCCCGGCGGCAGGTCGATGAGCAGGAAGTCGAGTCCGCCCCACTTCGTCTGGTGTATCAGTTGCCGCAACGCGCTGTTCGCCATCGTGCCGCGCCACAGCAGAGCGTCGGTAGGTCGGATGAACATCGCTATCGAAATCAGTTTTATGCCCGCCTTTTCGGCAGGAATGATGTAGTCGGTGCCGTCGATGTTCTCGGCATCGGGTACGTAGCCCTCCAAACCGAACATCTTCGCCTGCGACGGTCCGTAGATGTCGGCGTCCAGCACTCCCACGCGGTATCCCATGTTGCGCAGCGCGACGGCGAGATTCGACGTGACGGTCGATTTGCCTACGCCGCCCTTGCCCGATGCCACGGCGACGATTTTGCGGATGCCGCCTACTGTGGAGTGGGCGTGTATCTCGTCTATCGCCTCCTGCGCCTTGGAGCGTCCGCCGCCCTCGCCCTCCTTGATGAAGACGGTGATGGTCTTGTCCGGAAATTCGGCTGCGAGCGCATCCTCGACACGTTTCTTGATTTTCATTGCGAACGGGTCGCGCTGCTTGGCGAACCGCAGGGCGACGGTTATCTTGCCGTCATCGGCAGCGATGCTCTCGACGATGCCGCTGCTGACGATGTCGGTTTCGGTCTCGGGGTGTACCACCCCGCCGAGGATTTTTGATATACGGTCTTTCATAACACTGCAAAGGTAATAAAAAGTCGTTAAAGTCCTTAACGACCTTAAAGTCTTTAAGGACCCTAAGGACTTTAACCGACGACAAACCGGGCAAAAGCAGGCTTTTGCTTTTCTCCGTGTTACCCACCCCCTAAATCCCCCGCCTGTGCGGGGGACTTTGGGGAGAGGTGTTTTTTCTTTACCTTATGCACGAAACAGGGGCTGAGAAATCAGCCCCTGTTTCGTGCGAAAACCGGCTTGCCGGTTTTTTAGGTTTTACTTGCGGATAGCCGCTACGCCCGGGAGTTCCTTGCCCTCCATGTATTCGAGCAGTGCGCCGCCGCCGGTCGATACGTAGGATACCTTGTCGGCGAGACCGAACTTGTTGATGCAGGCAACCGAGTCGCCGCCGCCGATGAGCGAGTATGCACCGTTCTTTGCGGTAGCCTCGGCGATAGCCTCTGCCACGGCACGCGAACCGGTGGCGAACTTGTCGATTTCGAATACGCCGACAGGACCGTTCCAGAGGATGGTCTTGCAGCCGAGAATCTTCTCGCGGAAGAGTTTCTTGCCCTCCTCGGCGATGTCCACACCCTCCCAGTTGTCCGGAATGTCGTTTGCCGGAGCGGTCTTGGTGTTGGCGTCCTGCGAGAATGCGTCGGCGATGAGCGCGTCAGGCGAGGTAACGATTTCGATACCCTTCTCCTTTGCCTTGGCGAGGATGTCGAGAGCGACAGGGAACATGTCCGGCTCGCAAATCGAGTTGCCGATTTTGCCGCCCTGCGCCGCTGCGAAAGTATAGGTCATACCGCCGCCGATGATAATCTTGTCCACCTTCTCCATCAGTTTTTCGATGATGGTGATTTTGGTCGAAACCTTCGAGCCGCCGATGATTGCCACGAACGGACGCTGCGGATTCTGCATCACGCCGTCGATAGCCTTCAACTCGTTCTCCATCACGTAGCCGAACATCTTGTCATGCGGGAAGTAGTCGGCGATGAGAGCCGTCGACGAGTGTGCGCGGTGAGCCGTACCGAACGCGTCGTTGATGTAGCAGTCGGCATACGAAGCGAGTTTCTTCACGAACTCCTTCTGCGGACCCTCTTTCAGAGCCTTCTTGGCAGCCTTCTTCTCCTCGTCGGTGGCGTCCTCCGCCAGTCCGCGCGGCTTGCCCTCCTCCTCGGCATAGAAGCGGAGGTTTTCGAGCAGCATCACCTCGCCCGCTTTGAGGTTCTTCGCCATTTCGGCAGCCTTCTCGCCCATGCAGTCGCCGGCGAACATCACCTTGACGCCGAGACGAGCCTCGATGGCAGGGATAATCTGCTCCAACGAGAACTTCATGTCGTTGTTCTTCTTCGGACGACCGAGATGCGACATGAGAATTACCGCTCCGCCCTTTTCGAGAACCTTCTTGATGGTCGGGATTGCGGCACGGATACGGGTGTCGTCGGTAACCTTGCCTTCGCCGTCGAGAGGCACGTTGAAGTCTACGCGGATAATCGCGCGCTTGCCTGTGAAATCGTAGTTGTCAATAGCAAACATAGTTTTTGTTTTTTGATGATTTATGATAATTCCAATTCTGTCGTATAGCAACGTGCAAATTTAGCAAACAATTCCGAAAGCGGAAAATCTTTTGCATAAAACGAGAGACATTAAGGTACTTAAAAAGAAATATGGGTGCGTTCAACGCACCCATATTTCGTAACCTCGACTACCCTGCTACTCCACCGTAACGACATACGGGCAGTAAGCCTGCACGCCCTGACGCGCGAGAATCTCTTCGAGCGTCGAATAGGTGCTGCGGATGTAGTTCATCTCGTCGCTCGAAATCGCGGTGCGTACCTGGGCGTTGAGCGACTGCATGAATGCGGCGAACGGAGTGAGTTCTTCGAGAACCTCCGTAACGCGGAAGTTGTCGGCGATGCCCGCCTTGTCGGCTGCGACGGCGATGGCCTGTTTCAGACCGCCGTTGGCATCGACCAGACCTATGCCTATGGCGCGTGTGCCGCTCCATACGCGACCCTGTGCTATGTCGAGTACCTTCTCTATCGGCAGATTACGTCCTGCGGCGACCTTCGAGGTGAATGTCTCGTAAACCTTGTCCACCGAACGGATGATGGTGTTGCGCTCGACCGGAGTGCATTTGCGGATTTGGAGCATGCCGAAGACCGCTTGTCCCATATCCGCCGACGGATTGGTCTTGACGGTGTCGAACGTGATGCCCAACTTGTTTTTGAGCATGTCGCCGCCCTCAATCATCATTCCGAATACGCCGATTGAACCCGTCAGCGTCAGTTTGTCGGCTACGATTGCGTCGGCAGGACACGAGATGTAGTAGCCGCCGCTGGCTGCGTAGGAACCCATCGACACGATAACCGGCTTCTCCTTTTTGAGGAGTTCCACCTCACGCCATATCACGTCGCTGGCGAGCGCGCTTCCGCCCGGCGAATTGACGCGCAGTACGACAGCCTTGATTTTGTCGTCCTTGCGGGCCTTGGCGATTGTCTGGGCAAGGGTCGTGCCGTAAATCTTGTCGTCCGAACCTTCGCCGTCCACGATTTCGCCGTCGGCATATACGATGCCGATTTTAGGCGCGGTGAGATTTTTCAGGTCGGCTTTCGCAAGCGAGCAGTATTCGCCGAGGGTTACCATGTCGAACTCGCCCTCGGAGTTGCGCTGTACGCCGTAGTTCTCGAACACCTCGTCCATCTGGTCGGCATAGAGCAGACCGTCCACGAGTTTGTGTTTCAGAGCATCTTCGGGGAACATCAGTTCGAGGTCGTCCGCCAGACGGTTCAACTCCTTGACGTCTACCCCGCGCGCTTCGGCTATCGTCTGCGTCATCACGCTCCACATGTCGTCGCACATAGCCTGCATCTGGGCGCGGTTGGCGTCCGACATCTTGTTGAGGATGTATGGCTCGACGGCACTCTTGTACTTGCAGACCGTCGGACGGAACACCTCCGCCGAGAGTCCGAGTTTGTCCATCGCACCTTTGTAGAACATCAGCGTGGCGGAGAGACCGACCCAACTCATGCCGCCTTCGGGCTGCATGTAGATTTTGTCTGCCGCCGAGGCGAGGTAGTAGCCCACCTGCGAATAGGTGTCGTTGTATGCCACGACGAACTTGCCGCTCTCCTTGAAATCTACTATCGCCGCGCGGAGTTCCTCGATGATTGCGGTCGATGCGCCGCCCGCACCGGTGAAGTTCATGTAGATACCCTTGATTTTAGGGTCTTCCTTGGCTGCCTCTATCGCGCGCAGCACGTTGAGGAGCGTATAACTTTTGGTGGATTGGAGCGACATGAAGTCGATGCCGGCGAAAGGATTCGTCGAAGGCGAATCGGTGATGTTGTCCGCCATGTCGATTTTCAGAATCGATTCCGGCGCGACGACGGTCGGCTCCTCCATCGAACCTGCGATACCGAGGATTACGAACAGCCAGAGCAGTCCGGAGAGGATGCTGCCGACTACTACCGCGAGCAGGGCAGCGAGAAATACTTTTGCGAATTTCATGATATTGATTGTTTGGTGTTTTTTGCTCTTTTACCACTTAAAGACCTTCTTGTTTTGCAAAGGTATGTATTTTTTCGCGAAAAATCCCCCCCCCGAAAAAAATTGCGAAAAAAGTGAAAAACAGGCAGGATAATAGGTAATATAGGCTCTTTCCTATAATACTTATTTTACCTATTCTACCTATACTGCCTTATTCCTCCTATCTCTCCTCCGTTTTCCGTCTTTCCTATTTATTTGCTATCTTTACCGCACAAAACTTCAAACCTATGCAACCCATAATCGTTATCGCGACCATTGCGGGCTATATCGCCCTGCTGTTCACGGTCGCTTTCATTTCGGGACGGCGCGCCGACAACGCGGGCTTCTTCGTCGGCAACCGCTCGTCAAAGTGGTATGTGGTGATGTTCGCCATGATAGGCGCGGCGATGTCGGGCGTTACGTTCGTGTCGGTACCCGGTATGGTCGCCGCGAGCGGATTCTCCTACTTCCAGATGGCACTCGGATTCTTCGTCGGACAACTCGTCGTGGCATTCGTACTCATCCCGCTATTCTACCGCATGCAACTCGTGTCGATTTACGGATATTTGGAGGAACGCTTCGGCGCGACGACCTACAAGACCGGCGCGTGGTTCTTCTTCATATCGAAACTTTTGGGCGCATCGGTGCGGCTGTTTTTGGTATGCGTCGTGCTGCAACTGCTGCTGTTCGACCCCTACGGCATCCCGTTCGTCGCCAACGCCGCCATTATGGTCGTCCTCGTGCTGCTCTACACTTTCCAAGGCGGTGTCAAGTCACTGATATGGACCGACTCGTTGAAGACATTGTGCCTGATTCTGAGTATCGTACTCTGCATCTGGTTCATCATCGAGCGTCTCGACATGTCGCTCGGCTCAATGGTCTCGGCGGTCGCCGACAGCGACTATTCGCGGATGTTCTGGCTCGACGACCCGAACGACCGCCGCTACTTCTTCAAGCAGTTCTTCGCCGGCGTGTTCGCGCTTATCGCCATGACGGGTCTCGACCAGGATTTGATGCAGCGCAACATGAGTTGCCGCAACTATCGTGATTCGCAGAAGAACATCGTGCTGTCGAGTATCCTCCAAACCGTGGTGATACTGATGTTCCTGTTCCTCGGGGCGATGCTCTACATCTTCGCCGAGCGGACGGGCATCGCACTGCCCGCCGAGTCGGACAACGTTTTCGCGACCGTCGCGACGTCGGACGGCATGCCGCTCGTCGTGGGCATACTGTTCGTTCTGGGGCTTATCTCCTCGACCTATTCGGCTGCGGGTTCGGCACTTACGGCTCTTACGACGTCATTCACGATAGATATTCTCGACGGCGGCAAGCGTTTCGACGAACGACGCCTCACGCGCGTGCGCAAGTGCGTGCATATCGGTATGGCTGCGGCGATGTTCGCCGTCATCTGCGCTCTCTACCGGCTGAACAACACCAATGCGATAGATGCGGTCTATACGCTCGTAAGTTATACTTACGGACCTATCCTCGGCATGTTCGCATTCGGCATCCTGACGAAACGGCGCGTGCGCGACCGCTGGGTCTTCGCGGCGGCGATAGTCGCGCCGGTGCTGTGCTATATCCTTCAAACCAACTCCGAACGCTGGTTCAACGGCTATACGTTCAGTTACGAACTGCTGATAGTGAACGCGGCACTGACCTTCACCGGAATGTTGCTGCTTACAAAGAAAAAATAACCCTAACGACCCTAACGACCTTAAAGTCCTTAAAGTCTTTAAGGTCATTAAAGACCCTATACCAATGATTGTAATTTCCGACGGAGGTTCGACAAAATGCGACTGGGCGGTCGCAGACGAGACATGCGGCGCGATTGTCCGCCGCTTCACGACAGAGGGCATGAACCCTTTCGCCCGCTCCCGCGAGGAGATTGCCGCACTGCTGCGCAACGGCGTGGCTCCCATAGCGGCTGAATACGCCGTGGACGCCGTGTACTTCTACGGTGCGGGTGCGGCGTTCGACAAAATTGCGCTGCTCCGCGACGAAATCGCGGCTGCGATACCTTGCGAAAGGGTAGAGGTGCATAGCGACATGGAGGCAGCCGTGCGCGCCACGGCGGGTCGCGGCAGCGGGGTGGTCTGCATCCTCGGCACAGGCTCCAATTCGTGTCTGTGCGAGGAGGGACGCATCGTCAGGGGCGTACCGGCACTGGGCTATATCCTCGGCGACGAGGGCAGCGGGGCGGTACTCGGACGCACGCTGGTCGGCGACGTGCTGAAAGGCGTCGCACCCGACCGTATCCGCCGCGATTTCGAACAGACATTCGGCATGACGCAGGCTGAAATCCTCGAATGCGTCTACCGCCGCCCGATGGCTAACCGCTTTCTCGCGTCGTTCGCACCGTTCCTCTCGGCTCGACTCGACGACGAGTATGTGTATAACCTTGTCCTCGAATCGTTTACGCGATTCCTGCAACGCAACGTGGCGCAATATCCCGCCGCACCGGTATGGTTCGTGGGTTCGGTCGCCGAGTATTTCCGCCGCCCGCTGACGGACGCTCTCGAACGCGAGGGAATGACTTTGGGCGGGGTAGTGCGGTCGCCGATAGAGGGACTGGTGAAGTACCATTCGGCGAATGCGGGTTCTTGCGAGACGGAAGTTCGCTCCGCGACCGGAGAGACGAAAAATCCGTTCAGGAAGATTACGGAGGAACCGTCGTTCTACGACGATTTGGAGCATCGCAGCGTGCGCGAGATACTCTCGTTCATCAACCGCGAAGACCACCGCGTGGCGGACGCCGTGGCGCGCTCGCTGCCGCAGTTGGAGGAGTTCGTCGAACGGCTCGTAGAGCGTATGAAACGCGGCGGACGGCTGTTCTATATGGGTGCGGGTACGAGCGGGCGTCTGGGCGTTCTCGATGCGTCGGAAGTGCCGCCAACATTCGGTATGCCGCCAACCGTCGTCATCGGCATCATCGCCGGCGGCGACCGTGCGCTGCGCAACCCCGTCGAGGGCGCGGAGGACGACACGGAGCAGGGCTGGAAAGACCTGCAATCACACTCTATAACGCCTCTCGACACGGTCGTCGGCATCGCCGCTTCGGGTACGACGCCATACGTCGTAGGCGCGCTCCGTGCCGCACGGGCGTTCGGATGCCTTACGGCGTCGGTGTCGAGCAATCCGCGCTCGCCGATAGCCGCCGAAGCCGAATTCGCGGTTGAAACGGTCGTAGGACCGGAGGTCGTTACGGGCAGTTCGCGCATGAAGTCGGGTACGGCGCAGAAACTCGTATGCAACATGATTACGACGACGGCTATGATAGGTCTCGGGCGCGTGCGCGGCAACCGCATGGTGAACATGCAACTCTCCAACCGCAAGTTGATAGACCGCGGTACACGTATGCTGGTGGACGAACTGGGACTGCCCTACGACGATGCGCAGCGGCTGCTGCTTATCCATGGTTCGGTTCAGCGCGCCGTCGAAGCCTACGGCAGGGGAGAACGAGAAGAGGAGAAACAGGTATTATAGGTATTATAGGCAGAATAGGTTTCCCTATATTACCTATATTACTTATAATACCTATTCTACTTATTCCGCTTTTTCGCTATCTTTACGACTGCGTCGTTTAGATAGGATGCGCCTCGGGAAAGGCAAAAAATAATTTTGCCTTTCCACTCGGCTTTCGCTATCTTTGCACGATAAAACACTATTGATTATGGCGAAAGAGTTCAAACGATACCTCATCACATCCGCACTCCCGTATGCCAACGGACCTGTGCATATCGGTCATCTGGCGGGCGTCTACATCCCGTCGGACATCTACACCCGCTACCTGCGTCTGCGCGGTCGCGACGTAATTTCGGTCTGCGGCAGCGACGAACACGGCGTGCCGATTACCATCAAGGCGAAGCGCGAGGGTATAACCCCTCAGCAGGTCGTGGACCGCTACCACGAAATCATCAAGAAGTCGTTCGCCGACCTCGGCATCTCGTTCGACATCTATTCTCGCACGACATCGCCCGTCCACAGTGCGACGGCATCCGACTTCTTCCGCAAACTCTACGACGACGGCAAGTTCATCGAGAAGACCTCGATGCAGTACTACGACGAGGAGGCGCAGACGTTCCTCGCCGACCGCTATATCGTCGGTACATGCCCCAAGTGCGGCAACGAGCGCGCCTACGGCGACCAGTGCGAAGCCTGCGGCTCGACGCTTTCGCCCGACGAACTCATCGAACCTCACTCGGCAGTGTCGGGAAGCGTGCCGGTGAAGCGCGAGACCAAACACTGGTATCTGCCTCTGAATGAGTATGAACCGATGCTCCGCAAATGGATTCTCGACGGACATAAGGAGTGGAAAACCAACGTCTACGGTCAGTGCAAGAGTTGGCTCGACGGCGGTCTGCAACCACGTGCCGTGAGCCGCGACCTCGACTGGGGCATTCCGGTTCCGGTCGAAGGGGCAGAGGGCAAGGTTTTGTATGTATGGTTCGACGCGCCGATAGGGTATATCTCTGCTACAAAGGAACTTACGCCCGACTGGGAGAAATATTGGAAGAGTGAGGACACCAAACTGGTTCACTTCATAGGCAAGGACAACATCGTGTTCCACTGCATCGTCTTCCCGTCGATGCTGGCGGCTCACGGCGGCTACATCCTGCCCGAAAACGTGCCGTCGAACGAGTTCCTGAACCTCGAAGGCGACAAGATTTCGACCTCGCGCAACTGGGCTGTCTGGCTGCACGAGTATTTGGAGGAGATGCCGGGCAAGGAGGATGTCCTGCGCTACGTTCTTTGTGCGAACGCTCCCGAGACCAAGGATAACGACTTCACGTGGAAAGACTATCAGGCGCGCAACAACAACGAACTCGTCGCCGTGCTGGGCAACTTCGTGAACCGCGCTCTGGTGCTGACCAAGAAATATTACGACAGCGTCGTGCCTGCCTGCGGCGAACTCGACGACTACGACAAGGCTACGATTGCCGAACTGTCGCAAATCAAGGCGTCGCTCGAAAACAACATAGAGAATTTCCGTTTCCGCGAGGCTCTGAAAGACGCGATGAACTTCGCCCGTATCGGCAACAAGTATCTCGCCGACACCGAGCCTTGGAAACTTATCAAGACCGATGCCGAGCGCGTGAAAACGATTCTGAACATCGCTTTGCAGATTACCGCCAATATCGCCGTTGCCTGCGAGCCGTTCATGCCGTTCACAGCCGAGAAAATTCTGCGCATGCTCGATGTCGATAAGTTCGGTTGGGAGCGTCTGGGCGCAATGGACCTTATCGCCGCCGGACACCGCATCGGCGAGCCGTCGCTGCTCTTCGAGAAGATAGAGGACGACGTCATACAGCGTCAGTTGGATAAACTCGCTGCGACCAAGGCTGCCAATCTCGCCGCCGAGGTGAAAGCCGAACCGCAGAAGGAGGAGTGTACGTTCGACGATTTCCAGAAGATGGACATCCGCGTTTCGACGATTCTCGCTGCCGAAAAGGTCGCGAAGACGAAAAAACTGCTCAAACTGACTATCGATACGGGTATCGACAAGCGTACTATCGTATCGGGTATTGCCGAGCATTATTCGCCCGAAGAACTCGTCGGCAAGCAGGTTCTGGTGCTTGTGAACCTCAAACCGCGCGAACTGAAAGGCATCGTGTCGCAGGGAATGATTCTCATGGCGGAGGACGCCACGGGTACTTTGCGACTGTTGCAACCCGATACCAAGACCAACGCAGGAGCAATGGTGGGGTAGTCCGATTGGTTGTCCGATAAAGTTTGGGGAGATGTTCCACGTGGAACACCTCCCCATTGTTTGTCAGAAAATAGGTATTATAAGTAAAATAGGTAATATATGTCTCGCAATCATATATTACCTATAATACCTATATTACTTATAACGCGAACAGCCTCCCCTCCCGTTGTTCCACGTGGAACAACGGACTTTATCTCCCGAACCTTACCAGCAGCACATTGACGTCTGCGGGCGAAACGCCCGGGATTCGCGATGCCTGACCGATGGTGGTAGGGCGGATGCGCATCAGTTTCTGGCGCGCCTCGATGGTGAGCGACTGCATCGACGAGTAGTCGAACCCGTCGGGAATCGCGATGTCTTCGAGCCGGTGCAACTTCTCGGCGACCTGCTTTTCGCGCTCGATGTAGCCGCTGTATTTGATTTCTATCTCCGCTTCCTCGATTATCTCGTCGGTGATTCCGTTGTCGGCAACGAATTTCCGCAATTTCGGCAGCACTTCGATAAGTCCCGCGAGCGTGATTCCGTTGCGCAGAACGAAGTCGAAAATCTTGCGACCCTGCGTTGCGGGCGGCAAACCGAGCGAATTTAAGTAGTTCTGAATTTCGGATATTTTGACGCTCTGCGTGCGGGTGTACTGAATAAGCGATTCTGCGAGCGAATTTTTTTCGACGAATTTTTCGTATCTCTGCCGGCTAATCAACCCGATTTCATGCCCGATTGGCGTAAGCCGTCGGTCGGCGTTGTCCTGACGGAGCATGATTCGGTATTCCGCCCGCGAGGTGAACATGCGGTACGGTTCGTCCACACCCTTCGTAACGAGGTCGTCTATCAGCACTCCGATGTAGGCCTGGTCGCGGTGCAGCACGAGCGGCTGCCTGCCCGCCAACTTCAAATGGGCGTTGATGCCCGCCATAAGTCCCTGAGCCGCAGCCTCTTCATATCCCGTAGTGCCGTTTACCTGCCCCGCAAGATACAGATTGTCAGCGAGTTTGCTCTCCAAAGTGTGGCGCAGTTGCGTCGGCGGGAAGTAGTCGTACTCGATTGCGTAGCCCGGGCGGTAGACGTGGACGTCCTCCAAACCGACTATCTGATGCAACGCCCGCATCTGCACGTCGTAGGGCAGCGACGACGAGAATCCGTTGAGATAGTATTCGTTGGTGCCGTTTCCCTCGGGTTCGAGGAACAACTGGTGCTGCTCCTTGTCGGCGAAGGTGCGCAGTTTGTCTTCGATGCTCGGGCAGTAGCGGGGTCCGATGCCCTTTATCGTGCCGTTGAACAACGGCGAGTCGGCGAAGCCTTCGCGCAGCGTGTCGTGTACCTTTTTCGACGTGTAGACGAGGAAACACGGCAACTGGTGCCGCACGGGTTCGGTGGCGTCGGAGAATGAGAATTTAGACGGATTCTCGTCGCCGTACTGCGGTTCGAGAGCCTCGAAATCGATTGTCCGGGCATCGAGACGCGCCGGAGTTCCGGTCTTCATGCGACCCGTCTCCATGCCTATTGAGACGAGCGATTCGGTGATGCCGTATGCCGCCGCATCGCCCGCCCGTCCGCCGTCGGCATGCGAGCGTCCGCAGTGCATAAGCCCCGAAAGGAACGTTCCGGCGGTTACGACGACTGCCCGTGCGCCGAACTCGACGCCCATGCGCGTTCTGACGCCCGTTACGCGCGGTCGTTCGCCCGTGCGGTCGAAGAGTATCTCCGTCGCCGTGTCCTGCCAGATGAAGAGATTCTGCGTGTTTTCGAGCCGGTGCCGCCACTCCTGCGAGAAACGCGTCTTGTCGCACTGCGCACGCGGACTCCACATCGCCGCCCCCTTCGAGCGGTTGAGCATGCGGAACTGAATGGTAGTCAGGTCGGTAACTTCGCCCATCTGCCCGCCCAGCGCATCTATCTCGCGCACTATCTGTCCTTTGGCGACGCCGCCCACGGCGGGATTGCACGACATCGACGCCATCTTGGTCATGTCCATCGTCAGCAGCAGCGTCCGTTGCCCGAGCCTTGCCGCCGCCGATGCCGCCTCGCATCCCGCGTGTCCCGCACCTATAACTATTATGTCGTAGTTTTCCATAGCAATGACATTAGGTAATATGGGTATTATAGGTAGTATATGTTTTTCCTATAATACTTATATTACCTATATTACTTATTTCTCCGATACCGTATTTTCCCGCATCTCCGTCAGCAGTGCGAGGTACTTGTCCTCCTTGGCGTGCATCTGCCTGTTCGCACGCGGGGTCTTGTCCTTCTGCCCGCAGAGGTGCAGCACGCCGTGTACTATCACCCGCTGCATCTCCTCGCGCCGCGTCGCGCCGTACTGCCGCGCATTGTCGGCGACGGTCTCGACGTCGATGAATATGTCGCCGGCGATGTAACCCTCTTTCAGGTCGCTGTCGTCGAAGGTGATTATGTCGGTGTAGTAGTCGTGTCCGAGGTACTGACGGTTCATTTCGAGCAGCCGCGCCGCCGAGCAGAACACGTAGTTGATGCCGTCGATGCGGTATCCGCCCTCCTGCCGCGCCACCTCGCGCAGCCACCGGCGCAGAAGCCTGCGGTCGCGAAGACGGAACGTGCAGTCGTCGTTGTAGTAGAGGATGTCCATGAATAAATCTTTAAAGTCCTTAGGGTCTTTAAAGTCCTTAGGGTCCTTAAAGACTTTAAGGTCGTTTGTGTCCGTTATTTTTTCTTGAAACAGTTGGCAGCCGACATCTTGACGCTCGGCGACGGCGCGTAGATGCCGAATACCAGTTTGTACTCTATGTTCATCGTCGCCGGGTCTACCGCCGAGCCAATGACGCCGATGCGCTGGTCGCGCGCCACGGTCTGCCCCTTGGCGACCGCGACCGACGAAAGGTTGGCGTAGGAGGTGATGTACTCGCCGTGGGCGATGTAGACGTCGTACTTGTTGGTTACCTTGTTGCGCTTGACATCGACCACCTTGCCTTCGTATATCGATATGATTTTCGCCCCCTCGGCACCGACGATTTGAGCCATGTTGCCGTTGTAGCGTTTCACCCTGCCGCCCACGACGGGCAAATGCAGATTGGAGGTCTTGCCCGAAAACGACGCACCCGCCTTGTTGCCCTTGGTGAGTTTGCGCAACTCGCGTATCGCCTCGTCCAGTTTCTCCTCCTGTTCGAGTTTGGCGCGCAGTACCGCCTGCTCCTTCTTAGACATGCGGCTGACGGTCTGACGGGCTGTCTTGGCGTCGCGGCGCATGCGTTCGCGCTGGTTGTCGAGTTCGCGCTTCGATGCGGCGAGGTCTTCGCGCTTTTTCGCCAACGCCTCCTGTTCGCGCCGCACGTCCTCGCGCACGGCGGTTATCTCCTTCATCTTCTCGCCGCGGCGTTCGGTCGCGGTGCGCAGCGCGGCGATGCGGCGCGCCATGTCGGCGAACGAATCGGCGGAGAATATGTAGGCGAGATAGTTGCGGTAGCGGTAGTTGCGGTATGCCGCACGAGCCATTTCGCGGCAACTGTTTTCGAGTGTCATAAGTTGTCCCGACAACTCCTCGACGCGTTTCGACGACTGCTCGACCTCGGCTGTCAGGCTCTTTATCTGACGGTTGGTGGCGTTGATGAGCGAATTGCGCTTCTCGATTTGCTTCGTCAGCAGGCGCACGCGCTTCTGCGCCGACGCCTTGTCCTTTTTGAGCGTCGAGAGTTGCTTCTCCTCGTTGGCTATGCTGCGTTCGAGTTCGGCTATTATGCGTCGCTGCTCCTCCGCCTTCTTGGAGTCGGCGGTCTGTGCCGCGAGCGGCGACAGGGCGGACAGCAGGACGAAAAATGCGGTGAATGCCGTTGCGTAGAGTCGTTTCATCGTTTCGGTTTTTTCTCTTTTCGGGCTTCGTTCGGGTCGCTGCGGTATTGTCCGCCGTTCAGACGGCGTTCGATTTCGGCGGCGTCGTAACCCCGTTCGAGAGCCTTGCGCCAGTAGGTTTTAGCCATGAACGTGTCGCCGAGCGCATCGAGTATGTCGCCGTAGTGGAGTGCCATTTCAGGCGACGAGTTGCGGTCGAACGACAGTGCCTGCTGCATGTGCTTCTTCGCCTCGTCGTAGCGTCCGAGACGGTAGAAGACCCATGCCAGCGTGTCGAGGAACGTCGCGTTGTTCTGCGAAATCGCCGTCGCGCGCGTAGCCATCGCCAGCGCACGGTCGAGATTGCGACCCTCGACGCTGAGGAAATAGGCGTAGTTGTTCAGCACCGACGCATTGTCGGGATAGTATTTCAGTGCGCGTTCGAATGCCGCATAGCAGCGTTTCGTGTCGCCGCGCTGATGTTCGGTATCGCCGATGTAGCCCCACAGACGACCGCGCAGAGTGTCGTTCTGGGCATATTTCAGAGCCTCCTTGTAGGATTCGACCGCCTCGGCGTAGCGTTCGGCTATCGAGTGGACGTGTCCCTGCTGCGCCCGCATCTCGGCGTCGTGCGGATAGCGTCGCAGAGCCTTCGCGAGGTAGACGCCGACCGAATCCATGTGTTCGAGATAGCCCTCGATTTCGATTATCCGCCCGAAATCTTCGACGGAAGCCGTCTCCTCGTCGAGATTCTGCTTGTAGAGAGCCAGTGCCGCCTCGATTTGTCCCGAGGCTATCAGATGCTTGGCATAGAGTTCGGTAACCTCCTTGTCCGCCGGATAGCGAATCATCAGTTTGCCGGCGAGGGCGTTTATCTGCGGAAAGTACTTGCGGTAGAAGTTGATGTTGCCGGTCAGCGAGTTGAACTGCGAAATCTTGTTCTCCAACGGTATCTCGCCGCTGTCGAACAGCCGACCGACGACCGTCAGATAGTTGGTGAAGTCGTGTTTCTTGTAGTAGTGGTCGCCCAGAGCCATCCACGACGCGAGGTAGGTCGAGTCGCGGCGTATCGCTTCGCTGAACGATGCGAGTGCGAGCGAGTCGCGCCCCGTCGCCGAACCGACCTCGGCGAGTGCGAGGTAACTGTCGGGAATATAGGGTGTTTCGGCTATCATGCGGCGCGCTTCGGCTTCCGCCTTTTCGTATTGGAGCGTCGAGAGATAGAGCCGCTGGCGGAAGCGGACGAGCATCGGCTGGCGACCGATTTTCACCTCCGCCGAATCGAGCGTCGCGATTGCGGCGAGGGGCTGGTCGTTGGATTCGTAGAGAATCGAGAGTATGCGGAAGTGGTCGGGGTCGCTGCCGTTGCGCGTGAGCAGCGAGTAGTACTCTATCGCGTCGTTGTAGCGGCGGGCGCGCACGAGCGACTCACCAAGCATTTCCAGATAGTTGCGGTTGTCCTTGTCCGATTCGTAGGCCTTGCGGGCGAGCCTCACAGCCTCTTCGGCATTGCCCTCCGCGCCGAGCCGCGCAAGGAGATACTGCGCCGGAGCGTAGGTCGAGTCCGCCGCCAGAGCCTCTCGGGCGAAGCGTTGCGCACCGACCGAATCGCGCTCGATGACGAGCCGTTTCACGCCGTCGGTATAGAGATACGTCGCGCGCAGCGAATCGGGCAGTTCGGGTCCGGCAACGACCGCGGTCGGGGGATTCTTGGCGAATCCTCCGGCAAGCGTCGCCGCAGCCAGAATTGTCGTGAATAAGCGTCGCATCTCCTTTAAGGTCTTTAAAGTCCTTAACGACCTTAAAGTCTTTAAGGTCATTTGGGGAAAATCTTTTACAATACGCTGTCGAACTGGTGGAGGAAGCGGACGTCGTTCTCGAAGTACAGACGCAGGTCCTTCACGCCGAATTTCAGCATCGCGATACGCTCAACTCCCATGCCGAATGCGAATCCCGAATACTCTTTCGGGTCGATGCCGTTGGCTTCGAGTACGTTGGGGTCTACCATTCCGCAGCCGAGGATTTCGAGCCAGCCCGTACCCTTGCAGACGTTGCAGCCCTTGCCGCCGCAGAGGTTGCACGACACGTCCACCTCTGCCGAAGGTTCGGTGAACGGGAAGTATGACGGACGCATGCGGATGCGGGTCTGCTCGCCGAAAAGTTCCTTGGCGAAGTAGAGCAGCGACTGTTTCAGGTCGGCGAACGAGACGTTCCTGTCGATGTAAAGTCCCTCGACCTGATGGAATATGCAGTGCGCGCGGTAGGAGATAGCCTCGTTGCGGAACACGCGTCCCGGGCAGATTACGCGGATAGGCGGCTTCTGACGCTCCATGGTGCGTACCTGAATCGACGACGTGTGGGTGCGCAGCAGGATGTCGGGGTTCTTCTCGATGAAGAACGTGTCCTGCATGTCGCGCGCCGGATGCTCGGGCGGGAAGTTCAGAGCCGAGAAGACATGCCAGTCGTCCTCGATTTCGGGACCCTCGGCGACGGTATAGCCCAAACGGGAGAAAATGTCGATTATTTCGTTCTTTACGATTGAAATCGGATGTCGCGAACCGAGCGTTTCAGCCGAACCCGGACGCGACATGTCCTCGATTTTCGATTCGCCCGCCGTCGTGTCGGCGAACTCCTCCTTCAATGCGTTGATTTTCGCGAGCGCGCTCTGTTTAAGCGCATTGAGCCGCTGTCCGAGTTCGCGCTTGCGCTCCGGAGCGACGGTCTTGAACTCCTCCATGAGGGCAGTCAGTTCGCCTTTCTTGCCGAGAATGCGGATTCGGAAGTCCTCGATTTCGGCTGCCGCCTTCGGATGGAACTCCTCGACGCGGGCGAGCAGGTCGTTGATTTTGCTGTTCATATTTTGATGTTTTATACTTTTGCCGTACCTTTATACCCGTATGGGCATAATAGGTTACAAAGTTACAATTTTTTTGGGAAATGTTTCGTAAAAGCATATTATTTATAGCCGCCGTGTCGGTATCGCTGCTCTTCGCCCGTTCGGCGTCAGCCCAGAAGGTGGGACTGGTGTTGAGCGGCGGCGGCGCAAAGGGGCTGTACCATATCGGTGTCATTCAGGCTCTCGAAGAGAACGGCGTGCCGATAGACTACGTTGCCGGAACGTCGATGGGTTCGATTATCGCGGGTCTGTACGCCGCCGGATATTCGCCCGAGCAGATGCGCGAAATCGTGGCTTCGGGCGACGTGAAACGCTGGGTCTCGGGGCGTATCGACGATTCGCACCGCTACTACTACCGCGAGCAGGACACCCCGCCCGCAATCATCGGTCTGCGGTTCGACGTGAGCCGCGAAAGCCGCCTGCGCCGCCGTGCCGCGAAGGAGGCTGGGACGGCGACCAGGAAGCGCGACCGTATCTTGCAGATGCCGGCAGACCTTATCTCGTCGTCGCAGGTCGATATGGCGCTCAACGAACTTTTCCGCCCCGCATCCGAGGCGTGCCGCGGCGATTTCGGCTCGCTGATGGTGCCTTTCTTCTGCGTGGCGAGCGACCTCACTGCCCGTCGCGCCGTCGTGTTCCGCAGCGGCGACCTCGGCGAGGCTATCCGCGCGTCGATGTCCATACCGCTCGTGTTCAAGCCGTTGAAGCGGCGCGGAATGCTGCTCTACGACGGCGGTCTGTACGACAATTTCCCGTGGCGGCAGATGATTGCCGACCATGCGCCCGACCATATCATCGGCGTGAAGTGTACCGCCGGCAATACCCCCGTCGACGAGAACAGCGGGTTGGTAGACCAGGCGTTGATGCTGATGACGACCGACACCGACTACGACCTGCCGAAGGAGGGCAACGTGATGATAGACCGCGCCGTCGATGCGGGCATGCTCGATTTCGACCGCGGCGAGGAGATAATCCGTCAGGGCTACGAAGACACGATGGAGCGCATAGGCGAGATTCTGGCTACGATTCCGTCGCGCCGCCCGCAGGAGGAGGTGCGCCGCCGCCGCGAGGAGTTCGCAGCCAAGTTGCCCGAACTGAAAATAGGCGACGTCGACATAGTCGGATTGAGCCATGCGCAGGAGCGGTATGCGAGAGCCGTCATGACGCCTAAACGGGGTGCGGACTCGGTGCGCACGTTCGGCGAGTTCCGCTCGGGCGTGTTCGACCTCCTCGCCGAGAACGATTTCTCAGCCGACTATCCCTATCTGCGCTACGATTCGGTCGCGCGCGTGTTCCGACCGTCGCTGATGCTGCGCATGATGCCGTCGCTGAAAATCTCCGTCGGCGGCAACATCTCCTCGACGGCGTACAACCAGGCGCGCATCGGGTTGAGTTACGAGCGCATCGGTCGTGCCGCGCTGACGGCGGGTCTCGACCTCTATCTCGGACCTATCTACAATGCGGGTCGCATCGGCGGTCGCGTCGCCTTTTCGCCGCGGCGTCCGGCGTTCCTCGACCTCTACTACATCTTCTCGGTGCGCAACACGCTCTACGGCAACTTCGGCAACCTCTCCTCAATCGACAATACCCAGCGCAAGAAGCATAAGGAGAACTTCATGTCGCTCTCGGCTGGACTGGCGATGACCAAGCGCAGCGTGGTGCAGGCGACGCTGAATGTCGGCGAGAACTACTACCGCTTTCAGGGCGACGTGCGTCCTTCGTACTTCTCGTTCGTCGCCTTGCGGGCTCAGGTGCGGCGCAGCACGCTCGATGACCCGTTGTGGTCGGTGCGCGGCAACAGCATCTCGCTGTCGGGAATATTCGTGGACGGGCGCGACAAACTGCGCGTCGACACCTACGATTCCGGCGTCCGTCGGGTAGAACGGCTCTCGTCCCGCCGCAGTTGGCTCGGCGCGAGGGTGTCGTGGTCGCACTATCTCGAAATCCCGCGCTGCCGATGGTTCTCGTTTGGCTACGGCGCGGAGGCGGTGTATACCGACCATCCGCGGTTCAACGATTTCGAGGCGACGCTCGTGTCGCTGCCGCAGTACGCCCCGACGAGGCATTCGCAGATGATATACATGCCCGAATACCATGCGGCGCGTTACGTGGCGGCGAGCGTCATGCCGACGTTCCGCATTATCGAAAATCTTTATGTGCGGGCGGGATTCTACGCGATGTTCCGCGACCGCGGCTATCTCGATGCCTCGCAGTGGCAGTATATCACCGATTTGTCGGTCGTCTACCGCTCGTTCGTCGGACCGGTCAGCCTGTCGCTCACCAAATACGGTCTGCGCAACGGCAACAACTTCTATCTGACGTTCAATTTCGGGTATCTGCTCTTCGCGCCGAAGGGGACGTTCTATTAGCGGGTGTCACGCGTGGGGGAGGGTATCACGTGCCGGAGGGTTAAAGTCTTTAAGGTCGGCAGGGGTGTCTCACGTGCCGGCAGTTTAGGGTCCTTAAAGTCTTTAAGGTCGGGCAGGAGGCTTTTCTTTAAGGTCCTTAAAGTCCTTAAAGTCCTTAAAGTCCTTAAAGTCCCTAAGGTCGTTAAAGTCGTTAGGGTCTGGTAAGGTCTCCTCTTCCACGTCTCGTCTCTCCTTGCCCGCGCTGTTCCGTCCGCCCTTGCCCCGCCCTTGCCCCGCCCTTGCCCCGCCTTGCCCCAGCCCGCCAGCCTTCTTCCCTCCTCCCTCCCGCACTTTTTCGCGCTTTTGTTGGCAGTTGTAATTATTTTTGATTATCTTTGCGTCAATTGGAAAATAATGAACTTAAAATGCCGAAGTCGTATGGCGAGGTATGTGAAACGAGAAAACCCGATTGGTTGAAGATAAAACTCCACAAGAGCGATGCTTTTGCGGAGGTAGACCGTATCGTCAGAGACCACTCGTTGCATACCATTTGCAGCAGCGGAAGATGCCCGAACAAGGCGGAGTGTTGGAGCCGACGCACCGCCACATTCATGATTCTGGGCGACGTGTGTACGCGTAACTGCCGTTTCTGCGCTACGCGGACAGGGCGTCCCCTGCCGCCCGATTCCGACGAGCCGCGCAAGGTCGCGGAGAGCGTCAGGATTATGGGACTTCGACACGTTGTCTTGACATCGGTAACTCGCGACGACCTCCCCGACCATGGGGCGGCACACTGGGCGGCGACGGTTTCCGCCGTGCGCGAGATGAATCCCGAAGCAACTATTGAGCTCCTTATTTCCGATTTCGATGCGCGACCCGAACTTCTGGACACGGTCATCGCATCGAAGCCCGACATCATCGGGCACAACATCGAAACAGTCGAGCGTCTGACTCCGCTGGTTCGGTCGAGAGCGACCTACGCGACCTCGTTGCGCACGTTGCGGTATCTCGCCGACCGCGGTGCGATTGCCAAAAGCGGTCTGATGGTCGGGCTCGGCGAAAGCGATGAAGAGGTGGTTGCGGCACTCGCCGACCTGCGCAGGGCGGGGGTGCGTATCGTAACTATCGGTCAATACCTTCGACCGACCGAGGAGCATTATCCGGTTGCGGAATACGTTACTCCCCAAACATTCGAACGGTATCGACAGACCGCCTCGGAGATGGGCTTCGACTTCTGTGCGAGCGCGCCGCTCGTGCGTTCGTCGTACCTCGCCGACGAGGCTTTGCAGAACCTGCGCAAGTAGGAAAGCGGATTTTTAAGGTCTTTAACCGACGCCAAGCCGAGAGCAGTCGCACTTGTGCGGACTGCCGAGGCGCGAAGGAGGAAAAGCCCGCGAATGCGGGATTAAGGTCGTTAAGGAAAGCGTGCCATGAAAAAAGTCGAATTCGCCGATTTGGGCGTGATGCCCTACGAGAAGTGCTGGCAGTACCAGCGCGAACTGTTCGACCGCCGTCTGTCGCAGCGCGACGGTACGGACGGCGCGACGGCGGGTACGGTGCTTTTCGTCGAACATCCGCCGGTCTACACGCTCGGCAAGAGCGGCAGTGAGAGCAACATGCTCGCCGACGAGGCGCGGTTGAAGGCTCTCGGAGCGGAATTTTTCCGGATAGACCGCGGCGGCGACATCACTTTCCACGGCGAAGGACAGATTGTCTGCTACCCGATACTCGACCTGTCGATGCTCGGCATCGGATTGCGCCGCTACGTCGAGATTCTCGAACAGAGCGTCATCGACACTGTCGCCGGATACGGCATCCGCGGCGAACGTCTCTCGGGAGCGACGGGCGTGTGGATATGCGACCGCGGCGAAGACGGCGCGGCACGAAATTGGCGGAAAATTTGCGCGATAGGCGTGCGGGCGTCGCGATTCGTGACGATGCACGGTCTCGCGCTGAACGTGAATACCGACTTGAAGTGGTTCACGCTGATAAATCCCTGCGGATTCACCGACAAGGGCGTAACGTCGATAGCGCGCGAATGCGGCGCGGCGGCGGATATGGCGGAGGTGAAGCGGCGGCTCGCCCGCAACCTCGCGCGGCTGTTGGGTGCCGAGGGCATCGGGACGGTGTTATGAAATATGTATGCGACTTGCTCTTGCGTATTTCGTCATCCTGAGCGCAGCGAAGGATCTATATGCAGGAACCGGTCGGAACAGATTCTTCGCTTACGCTCAGAATGACGTACGGAGAATGTGCGGGCGTTGGTAAAACGGCTTGCGGGAGCCAGTCCCGCGCTTGAAGAAAGATGAAAAATATACGAAAATATATAAAAAACGAAGATTATGCCCATAGAGAAACGATGGGAGGTCAAGCCGCAGGGCAATCCTGCCGCGGCAGAACGCATTGCCGCAGCGACGAAGATTGCGCCTGTGCTTGCCAACCTTTTAGTACAAAGAGGCATAGACACGGTAGAAAAGGCAAGGAAATTCTTCAATCCATCGCTCGCCGACCTGCACGACCCTTTCCTGATGAAGGATATGGACAAGGCGGTACGGCGCGTGGAGGAGGCGCTGGCGCGCGGCGAGAAGATTATGGTCTACGGCGATTACGACGTGGACGGAACGACCGCAGTTGCGCTGGTTTACAAGTTCCTGCGCCAAATCGGGCATAAAAACCTGATGTTCTACATCCCCGACCGCTATACCGAAGGCTACGGTATTTCGGTGAAGGGCATCGACATCGCGGCACGCAAGGGCGTGAAACTCGTCATTGCGCTCGACTGCGGTATCAAGGCTGTCGAAAAAGTGGACTATGCGAAGCAGAAGGGTGTCGATTTCATCATCTGCGATCATCATCTTCCGGCGGAGGAGATTCCTCATGCCGTAGCGGTTCTCGACCCTAAACGCAACGACTGCACCTATCCGTTCGACGAACTGTCGGGCTGCGGAGTGGGTTTCAAACTCGTGCAGGCGTATGCGCAGAAGCACGGCATCCCGTTCGAACGAATCATGCCGCTGCTCGATTTGCTCGTCGTGAGCATCGCTTCGGATATCGTCCCGCTCGTGGACGAAAACCGAATCCTCGCCCACTACGGACTTAAAATCCTTAACACGACGCCGTCGGAGGGTCTGTCGTCGATAATCCGCATCTGCGGGCTCGACCGCCAGAACATCACCGTGGACGACATCGTGTTCAAGATAGGACCGCGCATCAATGCCGCAGGACGCATGCGCATGGACGAGAACGACGAGAACGCCGTTCCGTCGGGCGGCTATGCGGCGGTGAAACTGCTCGTCGAGGGCGACGAGGACGCCGCGCGCGAGTTCGGCGACGTCATCGACTCGTTCAATCAGGACCGCAAGAGCATCGACCGCTCCGTTACGCAGGAGGCTCACGACTTCATCGAGAGCCATCCCGACATGAAGCGGCGCAAGAGTACTGTCATATACAATCCGAAGTGGATGAAGGGCATCGTCGGCATCGTCGCCTCGCGCCTTATCGAGACATACTACCGTCCGACGGTGGTACTGACTATGAGCAACGGTCTCGTTACCGGCTCGGCGCGCTCGATACCGGGTTTCGACCTCTATCAGGCGGTGGAGTCGTGTTCGGACCTGCTCGAAAACTTCGGCGGACACATGTATGCCGCCGGACTGACGATGAAGCCGGAGAATGTCGAGGAGTTCGCCCGCCGCTTCGACGAGTATGTCGAGCAGAACATCGACCCGCGGATTCTCGTTCCGCAGGTCGAAATCGACAGCATGCTTCTGTTCTCGGACATTACGCCCAAGTTCCATGACGAACTGAACCGCTTCCAGCCGTTCGGACCTGGCAACAACGCACCTGTGTTCGCCACGCGCGGCGTCATCAACGGCGGCGACGCGAAACTGGTCGGCGCGGAGGCTGAACACCTGCGCATGGACCTGATGCAGACGCAGAAACCGAATACGCGGATACAGACTATCGCGTTCCAGCAGCCGACCCATTACGAGTGGGTGCGCTCGGGACGACCGATAGACATCTGCTACCAGATAGTGGAGAACCACTACCGCGGCAACGTAACCACCCAGTTGCGCATCAAGGACATCAAGAGGTCGAAGTAGGGGCGGCACGTGCCGGTTTATTAGGGTCTTTAAGGTCACGCGGCAGGCATTGAGCCTGCCGCTTTAAGGTCGCGGCGGCGGAAACCGCCGCCTTTAAGGTCGGCAGGAGGGCTTATCACGTGCCGGTGCTTTAAGGTCGGGCAGGGAAGTTTTCCTTAAAGTCCTTAAAGACCCTAAGGACTTTAAGGACCTTACGGAGCGATAGCAAAAGCAAATTTCATTTGCTTTTGCTATCGCTTATTCGTAATTTGGCTACGCCCAATATACTCCCGCTCGGCAATGCTCAAATAAATTTGGCATTGCCCTCTCTTATTCGTATATTTGCGGGTATGATACGATTAAAGAGAAAACTGTCGACGAAACACCGCCTGATTTTCAGCCTTGTTTCGGCATTGCTGCTCTCGTCGGGCTGGCTCGGCGCGGGCGGACTGCCGCTCTTCGTGGCGTTCGTGCCGCTGATGCTCATCAGTGCCGAGTACGACGGCTCGCTGCGCAACTGGTTCAGGATGCTCGGCTGGGCGACGCTTACATTCATGCTCTGGAACGCATTCACGATATGGTGGGTCTGGAAAGCCACGCCGCTCGGTCCGATTACCGCGGCGATAATCTCCACGTGGTGGAACCTCGTGGCGTTCATGCTGTTCCACACCGTCTCCAAGCGCGCGCCGAAAGGTCTCGCCTACGTGCTGTTCGTGTCGGCGTGGATTGCGACCGAATACATCTACACGCAGGCTCCCGCACTGTCGTTCCCGTGGCTCGTGCTGGGCAACGGATTCTCCGACGATACGTGGTCGGTGCAGTGGTACGAATATACGGGCGTCTTCGGCGGTTCGCTGTGGGTGCTTGTCGTAAATATCCTTGCGTTGCAGTCGCTGCTGACGTTCCGCAAGGGCGTCTGGACTGCCGCCACAGTCGCGCTGCTGCTGCCTATGGGCGCGTCGCTGGTGCTTTACGCCATGGAGTCGCCCGAGGGCGAACGCTACGAGACGCGCGAGAAAATCTGCGTGTCGGCGATACAGCCCGACGTCGATTGTTACGACAAGTTCAACGGCGATACGGCATGGCAGCAGGAGAACCTGCTCGGACTGCTCGCGGAGGTTCCCGATTCGGCGCAGTTCGTACTGATGCCCGAAACATCGCTCGGAGCGACGCTCAACGTCGATTTCCTCGGCGATGCGCGTATCGTGGAACGGATTTCCGAAGTGCTTCGCATGCGCCGTTCGCCGGCAACTGTCATTGCTGGTTGCGAGACAGTCGACATATACGGACGCGCTAAGGGTTCGCCGACCGCCCGCTGCTCGGAGGGGGTCTACTACGACCTCTACAACTCGGCAATCGGCATCGACTCGACCGCCTCGAACGTGCAGTTGCACCACAAGGGCAAACTGGTCGTAGGCGTCGAGACCACTCCCGCATGGCTGCGCGACGCCGAGGTGTTCTCGGTCGATTTGGGCGGCACGATGGGGCAATTGGGTATCGGCACGAAGACCGAACCTTTCGTTGCCGGCGGAGTGAAGGTCGCTCCGGCAATCTGCTACGAGGGTCTGTACGGCAACTATATGGGCGGCTTCGTCCGCAACGGGGCGCAGGCTCTGTTCGTGATTTCCAATGACGGCTGGTGGGGCAATACGCCGGGACACAAGTTCCTGTTCTCGTTCTGCCGTCTGCGCGCCATCGAGCATCGCCGCGACATCGCCCGCAGCGCGAATACGGGCGTATCGGGATTCATCGACTCCCGCGGCGACGACATCGAACGGCTCGGCTGGGACAAACGCGGCGTGATTACGGCGGATATCCGGCTGAACGACCGCGTTACGTTCTACACCCGCTTCGGCGACTATATCGGTCGTCTGTCGCTCTATATCGCGGGGCTGTGCCTGCTCTATTTCGTGGCATACCGCGCCAAAAAACGCTTTTATCTTGTAGACTGACAATATGAACTATTCCGAAACCGTCGAATTTCTCTATTCGTCGATGCCCTCGTTCCAGGACAAGGGCGCAACCGCCTACAAACCGGGGCTGGAACGCGTCGCCGAATTTTGCCGCAAAATCGGCAATCCGCAGCGCAACTATTTCGTAATCCACGTGGCTGGCACCAACGGCAAGGGGTCGGTGTCCCACATGCTGGCGGCGATTCTCCAACAGGCGGGCTACCAGACGGGTCTGTTCACGTCGCCGCACCTCAACGACTTCCGCGAGCGGATAAAGGTGAACGGCGAGATGATTTCCAAACAGAAGATAGTCAATTTCGTCGACAAGTACCGCCGCGATATGGAGGAGTGCGAACTCTCGTTCTTCGAGATGACGACCGCACTCGCGTTCGACTATTTCGCGCAGAGCGACGTCGAAGTGGCTGTGGTCGAGACGGGACTTGGCGGTCGGCTCGACGCGACGAACATCGTGATACCCGTTATCAGCGTGATAACCAACGTGGGTCTCGAACACACCGCGCTTTTGGGCGACTCGCTGCCGAAAATCGCGCGCGAGAAGGGCGGAATCATCAAGAAAAGCATTCCGGTGGTCGTGGGCGAACGCAATCCCAACTACAATCTCGTGATAGAGGAGATTGCGGACGACATGCGTTCGGAGGTGATTTATGCCGAGGAGGCGTTCGAGTGCCGCGGTTCGGGCGAGGCGGACGGCAAGCAGGTATTCGACATGGTGCGCACCCGCGACGGGCAGGAGTACCAGTTGCGGTTGGGGCTTCTGGGCGAATACCAGCGCAGCAACCTTACCGTGGTATGCGCCGTGGCGGACTATCTGCATCAGAATACGCCGCTCTCAATCAGCCGCCGCGCATTCGTCGAGGGTCTGAACAATGTTGCCGAGATAACGTCGTTCCACGGTCGCTGGGAGATTCTCGGCACCGCGCCGCTGACGGTCTGCGACACGGGACACAACGCCCACGGACTGGCTCTCGTCGGCGAACAGTTGCGCCGCCGCAAGGCTGAACGGCTGTGCTGCGTCATGGGATTCTGCGCCGACAAGGACATCGAGAAGATGCTGGCTCTGATGCCCGCCGACGCCCACTATATCTTCACCCGCGCCGACATGGAGCGCGCCGCGAAGCCGGAGGATATAATGACGGTCGCCGCTAAATTAGGTCTGGACTGCGAGTCCGCGCCGAGCGTCGCCGAGGCTGTCGCCCGCGCCCGCGGGATTCTCGCGCCAGAGGATATGCTCTTCATCGGCGGCAGTACGTTCGTCGTCGCCGAGGCTCTTGCCGGACGGCAGTAGACGGAGTGATTCATAATGATTGCGCGGGCGGTTATCCGCCCGCACTCTTTTATAGCCGCCGACAATGTCGGCGGCTGACCCTAACGACCCTAATGACTTTAAGGTCATTAAAGTCTTTAAGGACATTAGGGACTTTAAAGAGTGCGCGGGAGGTTTACCCTCCCGCGCAAAAACAAGCCTTCTCCCACGTTATAATTGCGCTACAATTTCTTCAACTCCCCCGCGAATTCGGGGTAGAGCATCATTACCGGTTCGCATCGGAGCCACAGTTCGCGGGCGAGAGCCGCCTGCGACGGTCGTTCCGACGAGATGTCGCGCAGGTAGGCGTCGTCAGTCGGATGGTCGGTTGCGCGCAGTTCGTCGGCGATAGCGCGATGACGGCGCAGGTTCGCGAGAGCCTGTGTGTCGGCTTTGCCCGTGCGGACGAACGACGCCCACGCTTCGAGCAGCGCATGCAGTGCCGAGCGGTCGTCGAGGTCGGGCAGTATGTCATCGAAACAGTCCCATTCGCCGAGCGCGATGTAGCACAGCGCGAGCGTCGGCGTCGCACCCATCGAATCTTCGGGGTCGCAGTCGAGCAGCATCTCCGCCTGTGCCGCGGCGAGTTCGAAATCGCCCGCCAGATAGTTGTCTATCGTCGAGCCGTAGATTATTTCCAGCCCCGCACGCGTGTTGGCATGGTTGCGGTCGAGTTCGACCGCCTCGTCCTCGGGCAACGCATCGACGATGAGCCGGAACGCCTCGTAGCGTTCGCTGCACGCGCTGCGGAAGTCGCCGCGCCGCTCCTCCTCGTGCGAGAGCCCGAGCCGGCGCACGAGGTCGCCCTCGTCGCCGCTGCCTGCGAGTATGAAAGTCTGATTCTCTGTGGGTTTGAGTTTTAACGGACTTTTCTTCATTGCATTGATTCTATCATTTTGTATGTCGTTTGGAGCAGCGTTCTGCCTGTGCGCAGATGCCGCTCCGTGCTGTCTGGCGAAATCACGCGCCCGGCGGTGCAGTCGAATATCGTGGCTCCGTCGGTGTCGACGACGCCGAAGCCGTCGTTGAATACGTAGTAGCCGAACTTGGGCAGCCTCGGGTCGAAAATGTCGCGGCTGAAAGGGTAGTCGTCGTGGGCGATGCCCATCTGTGCGAGCAGCGTCGCCGCGATGTCGGTCTGCGAGGCGTAGGTGTCGACGACGGCAGGACGTTTCACTGCGCCTCCCGTCCAGAGCATCGGTATGCGGTGCCGCCCGACGGCGTTTCCTGCGATGCCGTAAGGGTAGGGATAGGCGTGGTCGGCGACGATGACGACGAGCGTGTCATCCCACTTGGGTGAGCGGCGCAGCGCATCGACGACGCGACCGATGCACTCGTCGGTGAACGTCATCGAGTTCAGCATACGGTCGTCGAAACGCTCCATAGGCACGTCGAACGGCTCGTGGCTCGACAGCGTGAGCCATACGGCGAAAAACGGCTTGCCGCAGCACCGGCACTCCTCCGTGTGGCGGATGAACGCGTCAGCCATGACGTCGTCGGCGTAGCCCCACTTGGAGGTCGGCGCGTCGATTCGCAGGTCGTGCTGCCCGACGATGCGGTCGAAGCCCGTGCCGTAGAGGTACGATGACGTGTTGGTGAAGTCGGGGTCGCCGCCGTAGACGAAACTCGTCGCATAGCCTTCGCGCCGCAGCGAACGGGCTACGGACGGCAGATGACGGCTCTTGGACGGGTTCTTCATTATCGATGACTTGGTCTGGGGCGGAAATCCGCTCAACACCGCCACCATACCTCGGTCGGTGCGGAACGAATTGGCTATCAGGTTGTCGAAATATATGCCCTCGCCTTTCAGTTTTTGGAAATTCGGCGCGACGGGTTCGCCGTCGACGAGAGCATCGACCGTCGGGCGTCCGAAACTCTCGGCGAGAATCAGTATCACGTCGGGTCGGCGCACGCGCAGAAGCGTATCCGTACCGCAGGTCGACAGCCGGTCGCCGCGCAGGCTCTCGAATGCCGCCGCACACTCGTTCCCGGCGAAGAAGTCGTACTCGTTCGTCGAACCGTCGGCGTAGGTCGCCGACGAAACCAGTGAAAATACCGGATTGACTGCCGCGTGGTTAAGAAACATGTTGTTGCCGAAATAGACTTTCGATATGTTTGCCGTAACCACATTCTCCCCCCCCCGAATCGCTAAAAAGGTACAACATCCTAAAAACAATAGGATTATAGAACCGGTGATGCGTTTTTCGCCTTTCGCTTCGGGATGATAGCCGCGCAGCAGCCCGCGGTAGCAAGCCGCCATGACGGCGAAATATGCGACGGCGGCGAAGGTATAGCCTGCCCACTCGCCTGGCGTTACGCTCGCGGCAGCCTCCTTCGGCGAGGCGAGATATTGGAACACCGATGCGTCGAGCGGGAACGCCCAATATTCGTAGAGCCCGAGATTGACGGCAAAGATTATCGCCACGGCAGCCGCGCACACGAGCAGGAACACGTGCGTCGCCGTATGCCACCTCCGCGACGGCAGCCATATTGCGGCGATTGCCATAAGCAGCGGCAGGGCGACGACGTAGCCCGCGACGGTGGCGTCGAGGCTCAGCCCGTGCCATATCGTCCGCAGCCGGTCGAGCGGTGCGGCTTCGGCGGACAGTGAGGCATAGCGCAGCAGGAATACGATTTTCTGCGCTGCCATCAGAGCCAGCGTCGTGAAGAAGAGTTCGATGACGAATATTATGTTGCGTTTCATCGTTTGTAGGGAATAACTAAATTCGGTTTTTGAGCCTGTCGCGCCGCAGCCGGACGCACATAGCCGCCG
>QWCY01001306.1_pt1 | contig 87342 bp, 82 predicted proteins | sample 1972631 | NCBI WGS metagenome assembly QWCY01 (sample SAMN09866696, study PRJNA288562) | Human gut metagenome isolate pre1_stool, whole genome shotgun sequencing... | isolation source: gut | host: Homo sapiens | place: USA: California
ACCACAGTAGAGGGGAGTGAATGTATTGAAAAAGAAAACAAAATGCTACATATATACTCGTGTATCAACAGCAATTCAGGTGGATGGTTACAGCTTGGATGCACAGAAGGACAAGCTTAGGAAATATGCAGAATTTCAGGATGTGGAGATTGTCGGAGAATATTCCGATGAAGGGCATTCCGGGAAGAATATAAAAGGTCGTCAGGAATTTATGCGGATGTACTCAGCTCTTTACAGCTTATGCAGGATTATGGAGTGAATCTTATTTGTGTAGAAGATGGAATTGACAGTTCAAAAGAAGCCGGCAAACTGCTTTATATCTATTATTGCGGCCGTAGCAGAGATGGAGAGGGAAAATATCAGAGTACAGACAATGGCTGGGCGTGAGCAGAAGGCGAGAGAAGGTAAATGGAATGGCAGATTTGCTCCTTATGGATATAGGTTGGAAAATGGTGAACTTGTCATTGCAGAGGATGAAGTGGAAATTATTCAAATGATTTTTGACAGATATATTCATACCAATGATGGAATCAATGGCGTGGCAAGTCTCAGATTTATGAGCTTAAGAAAAATCAGATTGATGCAGACAGCATATATGGATTTTTAGGTGCTTTTAATGAAGTGTATTCAGAATGTACGGATGCAGAAAAGAAACAGTTCATGCAGACATTTATTGAACGCATTGATATATTCCTGGAAAGATGGAAATTGGATTCAGAATATTAAGTTTCAGTTTCCGGTACCGATTATTAAAGAAGGCAAGGAAGTAGCACAAATCAAGGGAATTTCTTTGGACAAAGAGAAATCGGAGGAGCATATGGTTTCCTTGGAAAAGTTATCAACACTTGAGACGGTAGTCTTGATGTCAAAGGTGAACCTTAACAAGTAAATAATGTGTAGTAAACAAAGGACTTTCTAAATGGCTATCGTTAAAAGATGTATGAAGTCTTGCGGAAAGTCCTTTTTTGATGCTTGGAAATAGTTAAGTGGAAATTGGTCTAAGATAAATATATTGAGTGAACTGTCCTCACTACTAAGAAGAAATTCTTGGTAGTGAGGTTATTTTTGTTGTTCATACAATGTACATTGACAAATATATTGTCAAGCGATATTATATTTTCAACAGGAGGATACATCAATGGTAGAGATTCAGAGAATGCAAGATAATTTATTATTGATTCGTAGGGCTATTGGGTGGACTGCATCTGAATTTGGTGAACAGATTGGTGTTACCCGTCAGACGATAAATAATATCGAAAGTGGAAGAAACAAACTGACGAAGACACAGTATATTGCTATGAGAAGTGTGATTGATGCAGAGATTGTAAAGCATCCGGAGGAAACAGAGATGGTTAAAATTCTCCTAGATATGCTAATTGATCATCCGGAGAATTATTTGAAGGCTGATTATAATGAATTGCTTGAGAAAGCAAACTTAATGTCTCCATCAATATTAGCAGGTACTGCAACAAGGGAGACTGTTTCCAAAGAGTGGATGAAGACTGCAGGAGCAGTTGGAACAGTTGGAGCAGTTGCAATGGCAATGGCAGTTCCTTTGGTAGGAGCACCGATTGTGGGTGCTGCAGTCGGAGGATGGTTAGCAAAAGCAGTTATGGCCACAGATAAGAGGAAGGGGGATAAGTGATGAGCAACCATCAAAAAGGTTATATTACCAAAAAGAAAAATATGAATTTTCAGAGCGTAGAATCACTTCAATCCATTGTCAATGTGGTGAATGAGGCTGCTGCTGCTGTTAATGATAAAAAGAGAATAATAAGGGAAAGTGCGATTCCAGAAGTGTTAGCTGGGGCACTTGGTGCAGGTATTGGAGGAGTAGGTTCATTTGCTGCTTTGTATGGTTTGGGCTCAGTTGTGGGACTCTCAGCCGCAGGAATAACCTCTGGCCTCGCTGCTGCTGGTGGTATTGTAGGTGGTGGAATGGTAGCCGGAGTTTTTGTACTTGCTGCACCAGTCGCCGTCCTTGGAGGAGTTGGTGTAGGAGTTGCCTCACATCTGAAAAACAAACAGTTACGCCAAGAAAAAGAGAGACTTTATAAGGAAGCTTTAAGTAAACATGATGCAATTATTAAAGCTTTAAAAGAAGAAGCTGATGCAGACAAAGAAAGAATGGATTATCTGCAAAGCCTAAACATCCTACTTCAAAGAGCAATAACGGATTTGCAGAAAGATTTGGGTATGGCAATATAATGGAGATGCGCAGATGGAACAGGAGAACGAAGAATTAGAAATGCAGAATAATTCGAAAAACGTATTTGATAACTTTGTGAACGGAATAGAAGAACATCCAAAAGAAGCGGGTGGTATTATATTAGGTCTCCTGGCAACCTTGGGAATTACTAATTTTATTCAATGGAGAAAAAGACGGAAAGAACAAAAACGTCATGAAGAAGTAGAAAATCTTCAGAAAGATGCACTTAAAAAACACGATGCTCAGATTCGGAATTACAAGGAACTATCTGAAGAAAATGGGTATTTGAAAAAATTAAACAGTTCTCTATGTGAGGCACTTGTAGAGTCAAGTGAAGGTGGTGAATCAGATAATGAAGAATAAAAGCAGAAGTACTGAGCAGGAAATAAATAAGGTAATTGTACATCACGATGCGATGTTAAAAGAACTCCAAGAAAAAAGAAATAATGCATCACAATTTGATACTTCTGCTGCAGAGAAAATCTTGAAAAGTAGAGGGTACGATTTACCATCAAGTAAAGAGACATTGGCACCACTGAACAAACGTAGAGTAGTGGTCGTGCGTCCTTGGAACGAGATTCTAGAAGAGGCAGATAAGTTTGTTGTGGGCGAGTGTGAGATAGAATCTATATTCACAGAGGAAGAACTGCAACAGAATAAAGAAGTTGTACGATTGATGAATGCAGAGTTTAATCAAATACATCATCTTGATAAAGTTGATGTGGCAATCGGAGCTCTTGCCGGAATGGTTGGAGCTGCTGTGGATATATTGATGGTCGGCATTCCTGAAAAAACTCCAGAAGGGTTAAAAGCGGGATCGCTGTCTAATTATATTAGAGATTATTTTGATAGAAAATTTCCTGAAGAAGAAATGCAGAAACTTGCTAACTCAAAAGAAAGTAAGGTCCCATTCGATGCCCAGGATAATCGCCATACAACGATTCGTGTTGAAGGCTTATCTGCTTATTACCACAGATTACTTCAGTTAGGACATGATCCGGTATTAGGATTTATCGTTGGTGTTGCTGATATATTAACTGGCCGTATGACAACTATAGATAAGACGGGTAATGTAGTTAGCCAGGTAATGGAGAATTATGCTGGTAGAAAAGAAACGGAAATCTTCAAGGCACTGGCAAAGCAGATTGCTCATTTTAAATCAGATATCACTACATCAATGGGACTGCCGGCACCGTTTATGAGTTTATTCAATTTGCTCCAATTTGGGAACATAGGTGAATATGATCAAACCATCGCTGAAATAGTGCAGGGAATGTATTACGAGGGATACGACTTTATTCATTTCTGTTCAATGTCGATTCCAACAATGCTTGTAGAAGTAATTGTTCGAATGGGATATGCATTCAAAAGAATTAGTGAAGGTCATGCAATAAAAGACTCAATTCCAGTTTCATTAAATAGAGAAAAGTATCCGAAGTTGGCAACAATGCTTTTTTTAGGACATTCTGCAGCAACAGCGGTAAATGCCGGAAAGGTTGCCTTTACAGAAAACCCTATGGCAATCAATTACCCTCAGTGGATTGCTTTTACAAAGTATTCGTATTCTCAGCTAAAATGGGCTGTCATGGAGAAACCAACCATAAGAGATGCTTATGTGACTGGAAAGATATATGAGGAAATGAATGCTGTTTTTGCTGAAGTAGATAATACTTTTGAAGAATATACACGAGATAAAATTGTTATCTATAGTTGATGACATCGTAGAAAACAATATGTAAATAGCGAGGAATAGGTATGTCGAAGGATAAAGGATGGGACTATCTTAATTCTGATGATGTGAATGATACATTTAACTCCGAGGATGATAACGATAGTTGGAGTTATAAAAATGAAAACGGAAGTGGCTCGTATTATGGAGCTGATGATAATGCAACTTATTATGATTCGGAAGACGAAGATGGGGAAGATGAAAGCACAGATTCTTCAGATTTGGTATCGGATTTGGTTGGATTAGCATTTACACTTGGTGGTGCAGCCATGCTGGATGGTAGGTGGGTTCACCTTTTAACGATTATAACGTTAAATAGTTTATGGATATGTTTCCGTAAACAACCAGCTTGATATGACGTACTTCCTGTCGTATCGAGCCATGTTGAGACGGTAGTTCTTTTGTCCAAACTCCACGAAGCATAATGATGGGATGAAGGTTTCTTCGTTGAATATTGCTCAGGTGAAACAGATGAATGGGATTATTGAAAGAGAGAATTATAATCTCTCTAAAGCAGAGAACTCAAAACAGCCAAAGTGTCCCTTAAAAAAGAGAAGGCTATAATGGATGCACTTAAGGCATTTCAGATGATTTAATTAGTGATTCACCAGTATCTTTGTAAAAAGAATAATGCGCAGATATGATAGAATATGTAACATAAATATCATATCTGCGCTTTTTGAAATTTATAATTGGTTGACATTGCATGTGGTATCGCGATTAATTAATAACGGAGTAATAACCTTATGAACTGGAGTTGTCTGAATAACAGGTTTTCTTTTCTTTCGTTCATTCATCTGTTCGACTAGTATTTCCATAGCGGTTTCAGCTATTTTATCAATTTGTTGTCCGACAGTACTGGTAGGAATGACAGCTTCATTGGAGATTGGAGAATTGTCAAATCCAATTATTTGATAATCTTCTGGAAGTGAACCATATGATCGAATGAGTGAATTTAAAAACATGTTTGCATAGGTATCATTGGCAAGAAAGATTCCTTTTCGTTTTCCCTTATAAGTTTTATCCAGATAGCAGGCAATTTCCTGAATAGACCTTTGGTTATCTTCATAAGAGTTTCCTAAATCTTTAAGAAGTAATTCATAGGAAAGATTATAATCTCTACAAATATCAACAAAACCCTGAATGCGTCCATATGCGGGGATATATTTAGGAACATCTACGTTTATATGAATGTAGATATCGCAATTACATTTCTTTAGCAGGCTTGTCGCTTGAATACCACCCATATAGTTATCGGTGTTGACGCTGTTTGTATATTCATCTTCCCGTTCAATCGTGACAATAGGAATGTTATAGGATGCCAGTTCCTTAGAAGGAATGGTATGACTTAATACAATCATCCCTTCTATGTTATAGGCTAATAATTCCTGGATGTACCGCCTCTCTATAGCTTCATTTGAGTTTCCGGAAAAAACAAGAAATTTGTATCCAAATTTTTCATAAGAAGATAGAATTTGGTTAAGCATCTCAGAATAGTAGTGCAGATACAGATTTGGAACAATAATACCAACAAATTCCGTTTTCCCGCTTGCAAGTATTTTTGCAACTTTATTTTCTTTATAATCTAAATCAATTAATGCCTGTGCAATGATTTCCTGATTTTTTAAAGTAAGTGAATCCGGATCATTAAAATAGCGTGAAATAGTAGTCTTTGAAAAATTAGTATATCGTGCGATGTCATCAAAAGTTACTTTCTTTTTGCTCATGATAGTCAGCTCCTTTGGTATTCTATATTATATCAAATTCAGAACTGTTAATCAATCAAAAAAATAACCGGTTACTTTACCGGTTATGCATATTTGCTAAATATTTACCCGCAATGTTTGGCTAAAATCATGAAAATATAGCTGTAACTTGACTTCTAAAGTAATAGAAGATATGATTTAAAAAGAAACAAAGTAACCGGTTACTTTACTGGTTATAATACGTGATAAGAAATGGAAGGGGTATGAAAAGTGGAAGCGAAAAAAAACTAACAAATGGAAAACATACAATGAAGCAGAAACTGTTGTATGTCAGGAAAAACTGGCAATTGTATGTGTTTTTCCTGATGCCGGCACTTGTATTTACAATTATTTTTAAGTATTTACCAATGGGTGGAATCCTTATGGCGTTTGAAGATTATAATGTACGTCTGGGACTTTTAGGGAGTGAATGGGTAGGACTGGATTATTTCAAACGTTTTTTATCTTCGCCGGATTTTTTGTCCTATTTATTGAATACATTAAAGTTAAGTTTATATGGTTTATTATGGGGATTTCCAATGCCGATCATATTGGCACTGCTGTTGAATCAAATTCGTAGTGTTGGTATTAAGAAAAAAATTCAGCTTTTGATTTATGCCCCTAATTTTATATCAGTTATCGTTTTATGTGGTATGGTGAGAATGTTTTTATCTCCAGTAGGACCACTCAATCAAATTTTGGGAACATCAACAAACTGGATGACAATGCCGGAGGCGTTTAGAACAATTTACATAGCCAGTGGAATATGGCAAGGTGCCGGGTGGGCTTCCATCATGTATACCGCAGCTTTATCAAATGTAAGTAAAGAGTTAGAGGAAGCCGCTATGCTTGATGGTGCAAATGTTTTACAGCAGATATGGTATGTACAGCTTCCAGCTATTAAAAATATTATTGTAATCCAATTCATTCTTTCTGCGGGAAATATTATGAGCGTTGGATTTGAAAAGGCATATGCACTTCAAACAGGAATGAATCTGCCAACGTCAGAAATCATTTCAACATATGTATATAAAATTGGTTTACTGAATGGTGATTATGGTTATTCCACAGCAGTGGGTATCTTTAATTCCATCATCAATGTGATTTTATTGCTTGTTGTAAATGGAATTGTATCAAAATTAAATGATGGAGAAGGATTATAGAGAGGAGGCATACAATGAGGGCACAAAAAAACAAATCAAAGGCATCAAAAAGAAGTACAATTGACAGAGTTATTCTTTTCCTGGGCTATAGTGTTTTAGCGTTATTTACAATAGCAATTGTTATTCCACTTGCTTATGTTGTAATAGCTTCTTTTATGGATCCAAATGTACTGAATAATCAGGGAATCAGCTTTCGTATGAGTGACTGGTCACTGGAAGCATATAGAAGAGTGCTGGAAGATAAAATGATATGGAGGGGCTTTGCAAATTCTTTCTTTTACTCCATTACAGCAACAGCAATCTCTGTTTTCATTACACTTCTTGCGGCTTATCCAATGTCTAAAAAAGATTTGGTAGGTAGAAAGTTTTTTAATGCATTATTTGTTATTACCATGTTTTTTGGAGGAGGATTGATTCCTACATTTATTTTGATGAATCAGCTTCGTCTGGTTAATACAGTATGGGCAATTTTGTTACCAGGCGCATTTAATGTATGGAATATGATATTGGCAAGAACCTATTATCAGTCTGTTTCCAATGAATTATGGGAAGCTGCGCAGATTGATGGAGCAAATGAGATACAGTACTTCTTCCAGATTTTACTTCCACTTTGCAAACCAATCATTGCAGTTCTGGCATTATGGGGATTTGTTGGAATGTGGAACAGTTACTTTGATGCAATGATCTATTTAAATGATGCTGATTTGCAGCCATTACAGTTAGTACTTCGTTCCATTTTGGTACAAAATACACCTCAATCAGGAATGATTGCTGATATTCAAAGTACTGCAGAAATGGCAAAAATGGCAGAATTACTGAAGTATTCAACAATTGTAGTATCCAGCATTCCGCTTCTTGTGATGTATCCATTTTTCCAAAAATACTTTGACAAGGGTGTTATGGTAGGTTCCATTAAAGGGTAAAAATAGTAGGAAGGAGAAAACGCAGATGAAAAAAGGAATAAAGAAAACAATTTGTATATTACTGACTGCTATTAGTTGTATATCATTAGTTGGTTGTGGAGAAGCGGCAGTAGGACAGGCCGACATCAATCCCCAAACTCCGATAGAGGAAGTTGCTTTCCCATTATCTGAAACAAAAGAATTGTCATTTATTACGAATGCACCTGCCAGAACAGAGCAGGATCCAAATAAAAGAACGATATTTATGAGATTGGAAGAACAGACGAATGTACATATCAATTGGACATGTTTTGTATCTGATCAGTTTGGAGATAAGAAAAATCTGGCTTTGGCACAGTTTGGGGCATTACCTGACGGATTGTTTGTAGCAGGAATGAATGACTATGATTTGCTTCGCTATGCAAAACAGGGGATTATTATTCCTTTAGAGAACCTGATTGATAAATATATGCCGAATTTACAATCTGTTTTTGAAAAATATCCGGAATACAGGGTAATGTGTACCGCCCCGGATGGACATATATATTCTTTCCCATGGATTGAGCAGCTTGGAGCAGGAAAAGAGGCCATACAGGCAATTGGCGATATTCCATACATAAACAGGAAGTGGATGGATTATCTGGGGTTAGAAATGCCAAAAACAACAGAGGAATTAGAAGAAGTTTTGATTGCCTTTCGTGATCATGCAAATGAACTACAACAAGAATTTGATATTACAGGTGGCGTGATACCAATGTCCTTTATTATTAACAATGGAGACCAGGATCCTGCTATTTTAATGAGTGGATTTGGCGAAGGATATGGAGACACAGGGGATCATTTTGCAGTAACAGATGAAGGAAAAGTAATTTATACCACCGTACAGGAAGGATATAAGGAAGGAATTATCTGGCTGCATCATTTGGTAGAGGAAGATCTGGTGGATCCGGAGGCTTTTACGCAAGACTGGTCTACTTATGTGGCAAAAGGAAAGAATCACAGATATGGATTATGCTTTTCCTGGGATATAGCGAATATTGATAATTATGAAGATTATGTAATGCTGCCGGCGCTTGCAGGGCCGGAAGGTCTTGTAAACATAACAAGACAGAATGGTAGTGAGACAAGTGGATTTGACAGGGGACGTTGCGTTCTGACTTCAAACTGCAGAGATACAGCACTTGCAGCTGCGTGGATTGATCAAATGTACAACCCTATCCAGTCTGCACAGAATAACTGGGGTACTTATGGTGAGGAAAATAGTGATAACATTTTTGAAATGAGTACAAATGCAGATGGAGGGCCAATGTTAAGACATATGGATCTCAGTGGCAAATCTCCGGTGGAAATCCGTGAGAACCAGTCGGTCAATGGACCACTTGCTATTTTGAATGAGTACTACAACGTGTATGTAACAGAACCTGATGACGCAAAATGGCGTCTTGATAATATGCATGAAACTTATCTTTCTGATATGAACAGCAAATACGTATTTCCAAATGTTTTTATGAGTATGGAGGATACGAACAGAGTCTCACAGCTTGATACGGATATCAAGAAATATGCAGAACAGATGAAGGCAAGCTGGATTTTGAATGGCGGAATTGAAGAGGAATGGGACGGATATTTGCAGAAAATGGAAGACTACGGATTGTCGGAATACCTGGAAATCAAACAGAAATATTTTGATGCATATCTGGACTCTTTGTCAAAAGAAAAATAGTGATAGACAACGAAGGGAGAAAAATATGAGTGAAATGTTAGAAAAAGCAAGAAAATATGAAAAAGTAGAAAGTGCGAAGATAGCAAAGGAGAACAGACCGGCTTTTCACTTTTCCAACCCGGTTGGCTGGATGAATGATCCTAATGGTTTTTCTGAATATAAAGGGGAACATCACTTATTCTTCCAGTATTATCCTTATGCAACACATTGGGATTCTATGCATTGGGGACACGCAAAAAGTGTGGATTTTATCAAGTGGGAATACCTTCCTGTAGCATTGGCACCAGATCAGGACTATGACAATTTTGGCGTATTTTCCGGTAGTGCGATTGAAGATGGAGAAAAGCAGATACTGATTTATACAGGCGTAGAAGAAAAAGCAGCCCCAAATGGAGAAAAATGTATCCGCCAGAATCAATGCGTTGCGATAGGAAATGGTGTTGAATATGAAAAAATTGAAAACAATCCGGTTGTGACTGCGGATATGTTACCAGAAGGCAGTAGTCTGGAAGATTTCAGAGATCCGAAAGTATGGAAGGAAAATGGTAAATACTATATGGTTGCCGGAAGCCGCCATGGTGACGGAAGCGGTCAGATTGCGTTGTTTTGTGCAGAAAAGCCGGAAAAATGGGAATTTGCAGGAATTTTAGACCGTAGTGAAAATAAGATAGGAAGGATGTGGGAATGTCCGGATTTTTACCCTTTAGATGGAAAACAGGTTCTTATGATTTCACCACAGGAAATGGAAGCAGAAGGATTGGAATTTCACAATGGTAACAATACAGCATTTTTGATTGGAAATTATGACAAGGAAAAGCTGAAGTTTACAAGAGAAAAAGTACAGTGCGTAGATTATGGACTTGATTTCTATGCACCACAGACTATGGGGATAGAGGATGGAAGAAGAATTTTGATTGGCTGGATGCAGTCATGGGATAATCCAATGTATCCTGATACTCAGAGATATTCCGGTATGATGACTATTCCGAGAGAGTTATCAATGAAGGATGGAAGAATTTGTCAGATGCCAGTGCGTGAACTTGAAAATTATCGCAGCAATGTTATAAGTTACGATAATGTTTGTATTCACGAAGAGACAGAATTGAAAGGCATTAGTGGAAGAAGTATCGATCTGCAAATGGCTCTGAAAGGGAAGGAATATGGGAAATTTAGAATAAAACTGGCTGCGGATGAAAAGCATTATTCAGAAATAATCTATGACAGGGATGAGAAAACACTTACATTTGACCGTACCCATTCTGGTTTTAAGAAAGATACGATAAGCACACGCAGTATGTATGTCTCAGACAAAAAAGATGTGATAAAACTTAGGATTTTAGTAGACAGATTTTCCGTGGAGATATTCGTAAATGATGGGGAACAGGTAATGACCTCGCTGATTTATACACCGGTAGATGCTTCTGGAATTTGTTTTGCAAGTAACGGAAAGACATATTTGGATGTAACCAAATATGATATTGAGGTAAAGTAATGGAAAAATATGATGTTGTAGCAATGGGAGAATTACTCATTGACTTTACACAAAATGGATATAGTGAACAGGGAAATCCGATCTTTGAGGCGAATCCGGGAGGAGCCCCCTGTAATGTGCTTGCCATGCTGCAAAAGCTGGGAAGGAAAACAGCTTTTATTGGTAAAGTTGGTCAGGATGGCTTTGGATTACAGTTGGAGAAAGCCTTGAAGGAAACTGGAATTTCAACAGAAGGTTTGTGTTTTGATAAAGAAGTACATACAACTTTGGCAGTTGTACAAAAGAAAGAAGATGGAGATAGGGATTTTTCCTTTTACAGGAAACCGGGGGCGGATATGATGCTTCGCAAGGAAGAAGTGAAGGAAGAACTGATACGAAATGCAAAGATTTTTCACTACGGTTCCCTTTCTCTTACGGATGAGCCGGTGAGAACGGCAACTATGAGTGCCATTGAGGCAGCTGAGAAAGCGGGTGTCTGGCTTTCTTTTGACCCGAACTTGAGAAAGCCTTTGTGGGAGAGCGAGGAACTGGCAAAGGAACAGATCCGATACGGACTGGGTCATTGTCATATATTGAAAATATCTGATGATGAGCTGGTATGGCTTACCGGAGAACAGGATTTTGAGAAGGCAATGCAGAAGCTTCGGGCGGAATTTCCAATTCCTTTGATTTTCCTTTCTATAGGAAAAGACGGCAGCCGTGCTTACTGCGGGGAGGAGAGGGCAGAGGTTCCGGCATTCCTGAATGAAAATACGATTGAAACGACCGGCGCGGGAGACACCTTTATGGGTTGTATGCTGCATCAGATTTTGAAGAAAGGCTATCAAAACATAAGCAGACAGGACATGGAAGAAATGCTTACCTTCGCCAACGCAGCCGCCTCTATCATCACCACCAGAAGAGGCGCCCTTCGGGTTATGCCGGAAGAAGAGGAGATTTTAAAACTAATCAGATCCTAAGAAAATGGAGACTGCTATGACGGAACAGGAAAATGCTTTCGGGAAAAATCTATGATCCGAGCGATGCAATACTGACGAAAGGAATTATTTTAATGAAAAGCAACGGATGAATAGGTGTTGTGGTAGTCTGCTGCACCCTTTTCAGTTTACAGAGACGATTAGACGCTCAATATGATAGAATAGATGAAGTGGAAGAAACAATGGCAGAACTGAAGTCTCAGATTTATGGGCTTAAGAAAAATGAGATTGATGCAGATAGCATATACGGATTTCTTAAACCGGGCAATCTTTTATGTGAGCAGACTGATCTCATCACAAAAAGAGCGTGATTTTGAGAACTTCAGCTACGATGACATTAAGCGTGTATATTCAATCTGGGTATGTATGAACATGGAAGAGAGCAGCATGAGCCATGTGCATCTCACAAAAGAAGATTTAATCGGTTCCTATGAATGGAAGGGAAATCTTGACCTGCTGAATATCATCATGCTTGGACTGGCAAAGAATCTGCCGGAACATGATGAGACGTACGAACTGCACCGTCTGCTGGGAGCATTGTTATCCAAAGTATTCATTATGGGATGGGGTAATGATGGAAGTATTAAAGAAAGATATTGTTGATGAGAACTATAATATTTCGCTTAGAGAAATGATAGATGAACTGTACAATAATAATGACCATAGATTTGTCAATGGATATGATGTATATAAAGAAATGCTTTCTGATGAGGAAAAGCGAAAACAGATTTTTGAACGTCTTGCCTATACATCAGTAACTCAGAATCAGGATAATAAAAAAATGTGGGACGAGTTATTACAGGCATGTTCCGAAGAAGAAAAAAAGCAATATTTCTTAATAATTAGCAATTTTATAGAAATGGTAGAATATGAAAATATGGGATATAATGGACTATTATGTGAATATGAACTCAAAGATATCGTTCATTATATATTGCCATGTTTTTCTTCGGATCAATCAATATATAAGTTATCAGATGCAATGCTCCTCATGTATAGAAATATTCAGGAAATGGAGGTAGATGAGTCAAAGAAGGTTAAACAGCTTTATGAAACAATGGTACAAGAAACCTATAAAAACGACCCACCTAGATTATTATTTACTAATAAAATAGTGAATTGCACATGTAAAGAAATGGGAGGAGTATCTGATGTAATGCAGAAAGTGTTAGAAAAAAATAAGAAAGATTTTTGGGACAGATATGAACGGGTAAAAGAAACGTTTGAAAGCAATTGCCCATTGAAAATTCGGGAAGAATATAGATTGGAAAACTGGTATGATTAAAATATCTTTCTTGCAATTATTATAGCGTTCTTTGGAAAAATGCCAATATAGATGGAAGAATTTACAGTGCAAGCAGTATAAACAGCGAATGAGGAGTAATCAAAAAAAATATTACATGAATGGTTGGAATAATACCTCCAAGTCCACAACAGATTTGGAGGTTTTCTTCTGCCCATTTTTATCGGGAAGTAATTTCCTAAATAAACAATCTATGGTACAATATCTTAGAACTTATCATCAAGGGATGAGTAGTGAACCATAGAGAAAGAGCAGAGTCAATCGTAAGCTGGTCTGGCTTACATCAAAAATACAATGCAATCTTTTTCTATGCAGGAACATAAGAGAGTGCATTATGTCAATTTTTGTAGCATCATCAGAGAGGATTGCAACATTTTTCACTCCCAGAGTACAGTGAAAACTCTGGAAAGTGCATCTCAATTACCCTATCGACACATGTGGAGACGGTAGTTTTGCTGCAAAGAAGAGGTATTGATCCAATACATTAAAAGAGAACGTAAAAATGAACATGCCATGATTATACAAAAGCAATGCAGTATATAATAAAAACGACGGAAATCGTTGTTGCCACTTGTTAGGCATGTTATAATGAATTTAAAAAGAAAGAGGTGATTGTATGTTAGCAACAAAACCACAGACAGTTACAGAAACACCGAATACTGCAAAATTGGAATTATATAGGTTAATTGGTGAGGGCTATAAGGCAATGCAGGATGGCAGAACCAGTACAATCGAGGAAGTACGAGAGAAAATAAATAAGAGGAGAACGGAGCGTGGCTAGTGTAGTATTTACAGAACCGGCTGAATATGACTTGATGGACATAGAATATTACATCTATGTAGATCTTAACAATCCACAGGCTTCTGAGAGAATAACAGAGGGCATCCTTCAGGCGGCAGGTAAGTTGGCAGACTATCCAGCAGGACATCCACTTGTGAACGATCCACTTTTAAGAGATGTTGGTTTAAGAATGACGAACTTCGATAATTACAATATATTTTACTATTATCATCAAGATACAGATGTAGTATATATAATCAGAGTTTTGTATAATAAAGCTGATTGGCAAAGTATATTGTTGAAATAAGAAAATAAATAATTGGGATTGTGCCTCCAAGTCTATGTTGGATTTGGAGGTTTTCTTCTGCCTGCTTGAGCGGAAAGTAATTTCCCAAATAAAATATTCTATGTTACAATAGTATGAAAGTAATTCAGGAGATTAAGGAGTATGGTGTGAAAGTTATTATGTTAAAAAATAAAAAGAGAGAGATCAGGAATTGTCTGGTTGCAATATTGAGCAGTGCATTCCTTGCCTTTGGACTGTACCATGTCCATTCTCTCTCAGGGGTGACAGAGGGCGGCGTTTTAGGAATGACGCTTTTGCTGGATCACTGGTTTGGAATTTCACCGGCTTTTTCCGGCTTTGTTATGAATGTATTGTGTTATTGCCTGGGCTGGAAATTAATGGGAAAAGAGTTTTTAGGATATTCCATTGTTGCTACTGCAAGTTTTTCTATTTCTTATAGAATCTATGAGCAGTTTCCTTATATTTGGCCACAGCTTGCACAGATGCCGTTGCTTGCCTCTGTATTGGGTGCAGTTTTTGTCGGTGTGGGAGCTGGATTGTGCGTACGTATCGGTGGTGCACCGGGCGGCGATGATGCCCTGGCAATGAGTATTTCCTATGTGACCAAATGGAAGATCCAGTGGGTATATCTGTTGACAGATGCAATTGTTCTTGGATTATCGTTAAGCTATATTCCAGTAAAGAAAATTGGTTATTCGATTCTGACTGTGTTATTATCAGGGCAGATCATAGGGCTGGTACAGAAGGTGCATATGCCCCAGACGGGTGCTGGTTCAGCTGTGAATGAATTAGAGTAAGGAGTATAATGCCATGACAGAGTTAAAGAAGCTGCTTATGCAGGTGGCAGAAGGAGAGATTACACCCGAGGATGCAGAGCTTAAATTGAAAATGCAGCCTTTTGAAGATATGGGATTTGCCAAGCCGGATTTCCATAGAGGAATGCGTCAGGGAGCTTCAGAAGTAATCTATGGAGAAGGCAAGACAGCAGAGCAGATTGCTGCAATTACAAGGGAATTGCTTTTGCATGGACAAAAAGGTGTCCTGATTACCAGAATGTCCGGGGAAAAAGCCAAAGTTGTAGGGCAGGAGATCGAATTGTTCTATGATTCCACCAGCCGTATTGGCATTGCAGGAGAGAAGAAAGCACCTGTTGGTGATGGTAAGATTGTGATTGCTACAGGAGGAACCAGCGATATGCCAGTCGCAGAGGAAGCGGCACTGACAGCAGAATTCCTGGGAAATCATGTAGTTAGACTCTATGATGTAGGAGTGGCAGGGATTCACAGGCTTTTGGCGCACAGTGAGGATATCATGCAGGCGAAGGTAATTGTTGCTATAGCGGGAATGGAAGGAGCGCTTGCCAGTGTGGTAGGAGGTCTGGCTGACTGTCCGGTGATTGCAGTACCCACCAGTGTAGGGTATGGAGCATCCTTTGGTGGAGTATCAGCATTGTTATCCATGCTCAATTCCTGTGCCAGTGGAGTCAGTGTAGTAAACATTGACAATGGATTTGGAGCAGGGTATCTGGCAAGTATGATTAATCAGATAGGTAAATAAAGGGAGAAATGGAATATGAAGACATTATATATAGAGTGTAATATGGGAGCTGCGGGAGATATGCTGATGTCTGCTTTGTCAGAGCTTCATCCTGATGCGGAAGGATTCATGACACGGCTGTCACAAATCGTAATACCGGATGTGACATTTGAACGCAGACAGGCTGTGAAGTGTGGCATTGTAGGAACCCATATCGAAGTCAGAGTAAAGGGTGTATCGGAAGGTGAGGAAGTGCATGAACATAGTCATAGTCATGAGGAACATGACCACCATCATGAGCATCATCACACACATTCCCACAGAAGTATGGCTGAGATTGCGCATATCATCTCTCATCTTCAGGTATCAGACAGTGTGAAAGAGCATGCTACTGCTGTATATCGTCTGATTGCAGAAGCAGAGAGTCAGGTGCATGGCAGAGAAGTATCTGAGATTCATTTTCATGAGGTAGGAACGATGGATGCCATTGCGGATATTGTGGGAGTATGTATGCTGATAGAAGAGTTGCATCCGGATCGTATACTGGCTTCTCCAGTACATGTAGGTTCCGGTCAGGTAAGATGTGCCCATGGCATACTTCCGGTTCCAGCGCCGGCAACAGCATTGATGTTGAAGGATGTGCCGATCTATGGCGGTCAGATACAGGGTGAGCTGTGTACGCCGACAGGCGCAGCCTTGTTGAAGCATTTTGTAACAGAATTCGTACCTATGCCGGCTATGCAGGTAAAGCAGATTGGCTATGGTATGGGCAATAAGGATTTCGAGATGGCAAACTGTGTCAGAGTCCTTATGGGAGAGCAGCAGAATACAGAGGGTGAAATCTGTGAATTATCATGCAATATGGATGATATGACTGGTGAAGAAATTGCCTATGCCATGAATATGCTGCTGGAGCATGGTGCCAGAGAAGTATTTACCACAGCAGTAGGAATGAAGAAGAACAGACCGGGAATCCTTCTGACTTGTCTGTGTGATACAGCAAAAAGACAGGAGATGCTGGAGCTGATCTTCAAGCATACGACTACCATAGGAATCCGTGAGAAGAAAATACAGCGTTACATTTTGGACAGAAGAATAGAAGAGACACAGACACCCTATGGAATTGTACATACTAAAGTATCCGAAGGATATGGAACCGTAAGACGTAAACCGGAGTATGAAGATCTTGCAAAGATAGCCGCACAGCAGGATAAAAGTCTGATGGAGATCAAGAAGAATCTCTAAACAGTTCAATTCAATAGGAGAAGTTAACATGGTACTGCATGATGAACAATATGAAGCATATATTCAGATACTGAAAGAAGAATTGATACCTGCATTTGGGTGTACAGAGCCGATTGCACTTGCTTACGCAGCTTCGATTGCCAGACAGGAGCTTGGGAAGAATCCCTCACAGGTGAGAGTAGAGGTAAGCGGAAATATTATAAAAAATGTAAAGAGCGTCATTGTACCCAATACAGGTGGAATGAACGGAATAGAAGCAGCGGTGGCAGCAGGAATCGTGGCTGGCAAGCCAGAGAAGCAGCTGGAAGTCATTGCGGACATCAGACAGGAACAGATACAGGAAATAAGTGCTTTCCTTGAACAGACACCGATAAAGGTAGCACTGGCAGATTCAGAATACATATTTGACATTGGTGTTATTTTATATCATGGTGAAGAAACTGTTAAAGTCCGAATTGTAGGCGAGCATACCAATGTGGTGCTGATTGAGCATGATGGGCGCAGGCTTCTGGAGAAAGAGATTGCAGCAGACAGTATTGCTTCTTCCATGATGGACAGAAGTGTACTGAATATTCAGGATATTGTAACCTTTGCAGACATAGCAGATATAGAGGATATAAAGCCCATACTGGATAGACAGATTGCATACAATATGGCAATTGCAGAGGAAGGAATCCGCAGCAATTATGGAGCCAATATTGGAAAAGTACTGCTTCATACCTATGGAGAGGATGTGAAGACCAAAGCCCGTGCTTATGCGGCAGCCGGCTCAGATGCCAGAATGAATGGCTGTTCCCTGCCGGTCATTATCTGTTCAGGAAGTGGTAATCAGGGTATTACGGCATCTGTCCCTGTCATTGTATATGCAAGGGAGCTGGGGATAGATCAGGACAGATTATACCAGGCATTGCTGGTATCTAATCTGGCTACCATCCATCAAAAGACAGGAATCGGAAGACTGTCCGCATACTGTGGTGCGATCAGTGCCGGCTGCGGCAGTGGAGCCGGGATTGCCTATCTGATGGGCGATGGATATGAAGTCATTGCACATACGCTGGTCAATTCGCTGGCGATTGTGTCAGGTATTATCTGTGATGGAGCGAAGGCTTCCTGTGCGGCGAAGATATCAACAGCAGTGGATGCCGGTCTTATGGGATATGCTATGTACAAGCAGGGGCAGCAGTTCCATGCAGGGGATGGTATTGTAGCAAAAGGAATAGAAGCCAACATTACTAATATTGGTCTGCTTGCTAAAGAAGGCATGCGCGAGACAGATAAGGAAATTCTGACAATCATGACAGGGAAATAAAGGATTTGACAAAAGGAATTCCTGTTTGGTACTATAGTAATGAAAAACAGTAGTTTAAAACGCTCATAAAGAGCGTTTTTTTACGCAAATAGGTTTGATACAACTAATTGCGATTAGCAAAGAGAAGGAAAGGTTTGATATAACTATGATGATGGACAAACGTCTGCTTAATGTAGTCCCCGACAGTAAGAAGTACATCATGAGAAATGTACTTTGTCAGTGGGGCGCTCTGGCAGCTAATATTGTAATGATGTGGAATATAACAGCTCTTTTGGCAAGCTTGCTGGTGCCTGAACCGGTGAACAAGGTATGGGCTGTGATATGGATTGTATTGGCAGTTATTGTACGATATGTATGTACAATATTAAGCAGCCGCATGAGTTATTTATCTTCCAAAGAGGTCAAAAAGACACTTAGAGAGAAAATATATCAGAAGCTTCTGCGTCTGGGAGTCTCCTATAAAGAACAGGTAAAGACCTCAGAAATCGTGCAGGTGGCAGTAGAGGGTGTTGACCAGCTGGAGACTTATTTTGGTGCATATCTTCCACAGTTTTTCTATGCAATGATTGCACCTCTTACATTATTTGTTGTACTTTGCTTTGTGAATGTACCTTCTGCCATTGTGCTTTTGGTATGTGTGCCTATGATACCCATTGCGATTGCTGTGGTTCAGACCTGGGCGAAGAAGCTGTTATCAAAATACTGGGATCAGTATACAGCGCTTGGAGATACTTTCCTTGAGAATCTGCAGGGACTGACTACCTTGAAGATCTATCAGTCTGATGCATATAAAAATGAGCAGATGAATGCAGAGTCGGAGAAATTTCGCAAAATTACAATGAAAGTACTGACGATGCAGCTTAATTCCATTATGATCATGGATCTGGTGGCTTATGGTGGGGCTGCACTTGGCATGATTATGGCAGTGACGCAATATCGTGACTATCATATCTTTTTGCAGGGATGTCTGTTGATTATTGTTCTGTCAGCGGATTTCTTTATTCCCATGCGACAGCTTGGAAGCTTCTTTCATATTGCAATGAACGGCATGGCTGCCAGCGACAAGATCTTTAAGTTACTGGATATGCCGGAGCAGAATCAGGGAGAGCAGGAGATAGGTGAAGACTGTACAATTGTATGCAGTGAATTGTCTTTTGGCTATGAAGAGGATAAGGAAATACTGCACAACATTTCCATGTCTTTTCCCAAGGGGAGCTTTACTGCCATTGTAGGTGAGAGCGGAAGTGGTAAGTCTACCATCGCAGGAATCCTGACAGGACACAACAGGCAATATAGAGGCAGTGTGACCATTGGTGGTATTTCATTGCCGGAGATAAAAGAAGCCTCACTGATGAAGAATGTGACATATGTCAGCCATAACAGTTATCTTTTCAAGGGAACAGTCCGTGATAATCTGCTGATGGGGAATCCACAGGCTTCGGATGAGAAATTGTGGAAAGCACTGGAGCAGGTGAAGCTGGCTGATTTTCTGCGTAATGAAAAGGGACTGGATACAGAATTAACAGAAAAGGCATCTAACCTGTCAGGCGGACAGTGTCAGCGTCTGGCTTTTGCAAGGGCATTGCTTCATGACAGCCCTGTGTATATATTTGATGAAGCGACTTCCAACATTGATGTGGAGAGCGAGAATGATATCATGAAGGAAATCTATCGTCTGGCGGCAGAGAAGACAGTAATATTGATATCTCACAGACTTGCTAATGTGGTTCATGCGGATAACATATATGTGTTTGAACATGGAGAATTAAAAGAAAGCGGTACTCACGAAGTATTACTAAATAATAATAGTGTATATGAGCAACTGTGGAATGTGCAGCAGAAGCTTGAGAATTTTGGTAAGGAGGTACAGGACTGATATGAACAGAAAAAGAAGCAATCTTGAAGTTATGATGAGACTGATCGGGCTTGTAAAACCTCTGACAGGCTATATGATACTGGCTATTTGCATGGGATTAATCGGTCATCTGTGCGCAGCGTTTCTTACTGTGCTTGCAGGATACGGGATTCTTCATATAATAGGTCTTTATGATGGGGTATTAGTGGTAATCTTTCTTATTATGGGCGCATGTGCACTGGTGAGAGGTATTCTGCGTTATGCGGAGCAGGCGTGCAATCATTTCATCGCCTTTAAATTACTGGCGTTGATTCGTGATAAGGTGTTTCAGGCACTGCGCAGACTCTGCCCAGCTAAATTAGAGGGAAAAGACAAGGGGGATCTGATTGCGGTCATTACATCAGACATTGAATTACTGGAAGTATTTTATGCGCATACCATATCTCCAAGTGCGATAGCATTGCTCTTTACGATAATTATGTGCGCTTATATCGGGCATTTTCACTGGATTCTTGGCGTGATTGCACTGCTTGCCTATATAACGGTAGGTATTGTAGTTCCTGTGATGATTTCCCGTGCCAACGGAGAGAACGGCATGCTGTTTCGAAAGGACTCCGGTGAGTTGAGCGGATTTGTGTTGGATAGTCTTCGTGGTCTGACAGAGACGATTCAGTATGGTCAGGGAGAGAAGCGCCTTGAGAAGATGAATCGGAAGACAGACATCCTTTCCGTCAGAGAAGAGCAGATGAAGCAGATTGCAGGCAGAAATCAGGCAATTACCAATACTGTGATACTTGCAGCAGACTTAATCATGCTGTTTGCTGCGGTGATGTTATATCAGCGATATGAAGTTGGCTATGCGGGAGTGATTCTTCCGGTGCTGGCGCTGATGAGCTCTTTTGGACCGGTTGTTGCTCTGGCGGGGCTTGGAAGTACATTGCAGAATACCTTTGCAGCAGGCAACCGTGTACTGGATATTCTTGATGAGAAACCTGTAACAGAGGATATTACCGGATATGGAAATATAGATTTCGCGGGAGCAAAAGCCGAGGACGTTTCTTTTGCTTACGGAGATGAGACTATTTTACAGAATGTATCAGTAGAAATCCCACAAAAACAGATTATTGGTCTGATCGGAAGAAGCGGAAGTGGCAAATCCACACTGCTGAAACTGTTTATGCGTTTCTGGAAAACCAATCAGGGGCAGATTCTGTTATCAGATCATAATATCAATGAGATCAATACGGATAATCTGCGAAATATGGAAAGCTTCATGACACAGGAGACACATCTTTTCCATGACAGTATTGCCAATAATCTGCGTATTGCCAGGTTAGATGCAACACAGGAAGAACTGGAGGCAGCCTGTAGGAAAGCATCTATTCATGAGTTTATCATGTCACTTCCACAGGGATATGAAACTATGGTCGGAGAGCTGGGTGATACGCTCTCAGGAGGAGAGAAACAGCGAATCGGGCTTGCAAGGGCGTTTTTGCATGATGCACCTTTTATGCTGCTGGATGAGCCAACCAGCAATCTTGACAGCCTTAACGAAGCGGTGGTTTTGAAGTCTCTTCAGGAAGAACGTGAGGGCAAGACGGTAGTGCTGGTATCTCACAGAGAATCCACCATGCGTATAGCAGACAGGGTATATTCTGTGGAAAACGGGAGGATGAGCTGATGCAGAATGTGGATAATAAGAGAGAACGGGAGAAGGTAATGGTATCACAGATGATTGCCCTTTATTGCAAAGGTAATCATCATACCAGGAAGGGATTGTGTGAGGAATGTGCAAAACTGGAGGAATACGCCAGAATGCGCAGTGACAAATGTCCTTTTATGGAGACAAAGACCTTCTGCTCTAATTGTAAAGTGCATTGCTACCAGCCGCAGATGAAAGAGCAGATCAGACAGGTCATGCGCTATTCAGGACCAAGGATGCTGTTCCATCACCCGGTCATGGCAATCAGACACTTAATAGAAAGTCATAAGGAAAAATAGTGTGAAAAAACAGATGTATCTTATCTGAGATTATGTTATAATAGGATATAAGCTTCAAAATAGAAATGGGTATTATTCAGCAAATGGATAATGTCCATTTTTGTACATATAGTTATTAATAGTAGAAAGGTTTGAATATATTATATGAATAAGGAATACGCGATTGTAACAGATGGCTCATGTGATCTGCCTAAGGAGCTGTGTCAGGAGAAGGGAATTACGGTAGTCCCTTTCTATGTATCCTTTGATGGGGAGAAATATGAGAAAGAGATCGTAGAAATGCCAATCAGACAATTCTATGAAGATATGGTTAAGAATCCAAAGGTATTTCCCAAGTCTTCCATGCCGTCGGTGCAGGATTATATGGATGCCTTTATGCCAATTGTGCAGGAAGGCAAGGCAATTATCTGTATCTGTATTACAACGAAATTCAGCGGTTCCATGCAGTCTGCCCTGAATGCCAGAATGATGATATTGGAACAGCATCCTGATGCAGAGATCACAGTAATTGATGCAACAATCAATACAGTATTGCAGGGAATCTATGTATTGGAAGCACAGAAGATGAAAGAAGCAGGCGTGCCCTATGAACAGGTAGTAGAGGAACTTGAGACAATCAAATCTACAGGAAGAATCTTCTTTACCGTAGGTAATCTGGAATATTTACAGCATGGCGGAAGAATTGGCAAGGTAGCCAGTGTTGCAGGTTCTGTACTTGGAATCCGTCCATTGATCACCTTAAAGGAGGGGGAGATCTTCGCCTCAGGTATTGCCAGAGGCAGGAACCGTTCTCTGGATAAAGTACGTGAATTATTATTGCAGTATCTGGAAGAAGTGAATGCAGCAAAGGACTGTTCTGATTACAGTCTTGCAGTCGGCTTTGGCTATGATGCAGCAGAAGCGGAGGAATTCCAGGCAGCAGCAGTAGAGTTCCTGAATGGAAAAGGATACCAGGTGACGAAAGAGCAGTTTCCGATCTATCAGATCGGAGCTACGATTAGTGTGCACACAGGACCATATCCTCTGGGATTTGGTATCATTCGTAAAAATAAATATGCAAAATAAATGATGACTGGCGGCATTTGAGGGGAGGATGAGCCATGATCGCATTGTTAAGTCGTATTTTTATCAAGAACAATAGCACATACACAGACCCGGTAGTAAGAAGAGCCTATGGACAGTTGACAGGTATTGTGGGAATTGTTCTGAATGTTCTGCTTTTTGCTGGAAAATATATGGCGGGGCTGCTTAGTGGTTCTGTATCGGTTATGGCGGATGCTTTCAATAACCTGTCTGATGCAGGCTCCAGCTTCATTACGCTTCTTGGATTCCATTTTGCTGGAAAAGAGCCGGATACGGAGCATCCTTTCGGTCATGGAAGGATTGAATATGTATCAGGTCTTGGAGTGTCTGTGCTGATTATCGTAATGGGAGCGGAGCTGTTTCGTTCTTCTTTGCAGAAGGTAATACACCCTGAAAACATGGAGGTCAATGCTGTAACAATAACAGTGCTGGTCGTATCTATCCTTGTGAAGGTTTATATGGCAGGCTATAATAAACGGTATGGTAAAAGAATAGATTCCACAGCGATGAAAGCAACTGCAACAGACAGTCTGAGTGACTGTATTGCAACCAGTGTGGTATTGTTGTCCATGCTGCTGTACAGTATTGGCGGTATTAATCTGGATGGATGGTCAGGTCTTGTTGTGGCTGTCTTTATCCTAATGGCAGGTGTGACCTCTGCCAGAGATACATTAAGTCCTTTGCTTGGAGAAGCACCCGATATGGAATTCGTCCATGATATCGAGAATACTGTGAAGTCACATCCTATGGTAGCAGGCGTCCACGACATGGTAATCCATAATTATGGTCCGGGCAGAATCATGGTATCACTTCATGCAGAAGTGCCCGGCAATCTGGATATTTATACCATACATGATGAGATTGATCTGATAGAGAGAGAGCTCAAATCAAAATATCATTGTGAAGTGGTTATCCATATGGATCCTATTGCAGTAGATGATAAGAAGGTCATGGGACTCCGCAAGGAAGTAGAGGCACTTGTGAAACAGATGGATGAACTGTTGTCTATTCATGATTTCAGAATGGTAGAGGGACCTACCCATACTAATCTGATTTTTGACGTAGTAGTACCACAGGGGTACCCTAAGTCGGATCAGGAAGTGTCAGATGAAATTTCTGAAATGATAGAGACAAAATGGACTAATTACCACGCTGTGATTAAGATGGAAAAAAGGTACATATAACAAGAAATATCAATATAAATGATTAAATTTAATCATTTAATTTTACAACTTGCTGTGCTAAGATAGCAGCATAGAAGAAAGGTGAGGAGAAATATGAAGGGATATGACAAGTATGAGCGTGCATATTTTATGCCGCCTGTATGTACCTATGACTGGGTCAAGAAAGATTATGTAGATAAAGCACCTATCTGGTGTTCTGTAGATTTAAGAGATGGCAATCAGGCTCTGATTGAGCCCATGAGCCTGGATGAGAAGCTGGAGTTCTTCCAGATGCTGGTAGATATCGGATTCAAGGAAATCGAAGTAGGATTCCCCGCAGCATCAGAGACAGAGTATAACTTCATGAGAGCTCTCATCGAGAAGAATATGATTCCTGAGGATGTGACAGTACAGGTACTGACACAGGCAAGAGAGCATATTATCAAGAAGACTTTTGAGGCAGTCAAGGGAGCACCTCATGCAGTCATTCATTTATACAATTCAACATCCGTAGCACAGCGTGAGCAGGTATTCAAGAAAAGTAAGGAAGAGGTTAAGCAGATTGCGGTTGATGGAGCGAAGCTTCTGAATGAACTGGCATCTGAAACAGAGGGTAATTTCTCTTTTGAGTACAGCCCTGAGAGCTTCCCCGGAACAGAAGTAGACTATGCCGTAGAGGTGTGCAATGCAGTTCTTGATGTATGGCAGCCTAAGCCTGAGAATAAGGTTATTATCAATATTCCTACCACAGTAGAGATTGCAATGCCTCATGTATTTGCAACCCAGGTAGAATATATCAGCAAGAATCTGAAATATCGTGAAGCAGTGACTTTGAGCCTGCATCCTCATAATGACAGAGGAAGCGGTGTCAGTGATGCAGAACTGGGATTGTTGGCAGGTGCTGACCGTATCGAAGGTACACTGTTTGGCAATGGTGAGAGAACGGGTAATGTAGATATCATTACACTTGCCATGAATATGTTCTCCCACGGTGTAGATCCACAGCTGGACTTCTCCAATATTCCTGCAATCCGCGAGAAATATGAGAGATTCACCAGAATGCATGTATATGAGCGTCAGCCTTATGCAGGTGACCTGGTATTCTCCGCATTCTCCGGTTCTCATCAGGATGCAATTGCCAAGGGTATGGCGTGGAGAGAAGACAAGAAGCTGTATAAGTGGTCAGTTCCTTATCTGCCGGTTGATCCTATGGATGTGGGAAGAACTTATGAGTCCGATGTTATCCGAATTAACAGCCAGTCCGGTAAGGGTGGTGTGAACTATATCCTGAAGCAGAACTTCGGTATTTCTCTTCCAGAGAAGATGCGTGAAGAATTCGGTTATCTGGTAAAGCATGTATCAGATCAGGAGCACAAGGAATTAACACCTCAGTGGGTATATGAGATTTTTGAGGATAAATATGTCACAAGACAGCCTTACTTCCAGATTCCGGAATGCCATTTCAAGCAGATCAATGGTATTATGGCAGAATCTACGATTGTACAGGATAATCAGATGCATACTGTTGAAGCCAATGGTAATGGACGTCTTGATGCAGTATCCAATACGATTAAACAATATTTTGGAATCAGCTATGAATTATCCGTATATGAAGAGCATGCTCTTTCCAAAGGGTCTTCCTCCAAGGCAATGTCCTATGTGGGAATTACCTGTCAGGGCAAGATGTATTGGGGCGTAGGTATTGATGACGATATTATCAAGTCATCCATCAATGCACTGGTCGTTGCAGTGAACCAGCTGCCTGAGATTCAGGTAAAGGACACTGTGCAGGATGAACGTCTCATAGCCATGCAGAATTACATACAGGCTAACTACCAGACCGTGACACTGGAAGATATGGCAGAACAGTTCCATTTATCTGAGCCGTATATTTCCAAGTATATCAAGGATAAGTCCGGTAAGACCTTTGGTGATTTCGTACAGGGAATTCGTATGAAAAAGGCAAGAACATTACTGAAGAACAGTAATATGACAGTAGAGAATATTGCATATACAGTGGGCTATCAGAATGTAGAGCATTTTAACAGACTCTTTAAGAAGAAATATAACATGACACCGATTCAGTACAGAAACTGCGGTCAGAACTAAAAGAAAGCAGATACCTCTTCAAAGGAAAGGGTATCTGCTTTTTTGCACCTAAGTGGACTATTGTGTTGGTTCCTGGGGATTATCCTTTCTAATCTCATCTAACAGATGCTTCATGTTACGTTCCATCTGTGACAGCTCCTCAGAATAATATTGAAATGCTTCGGCTGTTTCTTCCGGAGTCTCCCCCTTGTAGCAGATGCGGTGTTCCATACTTGCCCACAGATCCATGGATAAAGTACGGAACTGAATCTCCACAGGGTAGTATTGCATACCCTCAATTCTGTATACAGGGACGCCGAGCACCATATGGTAGCTTTTATATCCGCTGGCTTTGGGATTGGTGATATAGTCACTCTCCTTCAGAATCAACAGATCTGTCTGGGTTCTGACCAGAGACAGAATACTGTAAATATCTTCAATGAAATAACAGATCACACGGATTCCTGCAATGTCTGTCAGATTCTCCTTGGCAGAGATTGCGGAGACAGGAAGCTCTCTGTGAATGAGTTTCTTTTCTATGCTTTTGCGGCTTTTGATACGTGCCTGAACATTATGTATCGGGTAGTCGCGGTATTTCTTACGATAATCTTCATTTAGACCATTGATTCTTACTTCAAGGCGTGTCATAGCTTCACGATAAGGTTCTACGAGCTGATCGTATTCTTCCTGAGGAATTTTGACATGCTTTGATTCTATGGTTTCAGACAAAATAATAAACCTCCTACGGCTGTCTTATTGTACTGTGACAGCACACTTACATCACATCTATAATATACCGTAATTACCAGTTCAAAGCAATAAATAGTGTGTATTTTTAACAAAAAATTAAAAAAATATATGCCTAAATTGTGAAAAATATTCTATTGGAAAAACCATGAAAGGTGTTACTGTTCACTCGTACCTCGTTCCAGCAACAATTTATGCACACAAAATCAATTGCATTGATTTTGGCGCATGCAAACTCGTGATTTTCATGCATAACGATGATTATGTGAAAAACAGCGCAGAAATGGAGATTACTATGAAGATCGCATTAATTAACGAGAACAGCCAGGCTGCTAAGAATGCAATGGTATGTGAGACATTAAAGAAGGTCGTAGAACCTATGGGACATGAAGTATTCAATTATGGAATGTATTCTGCAGAGGATGAGCACCAGCTTACTTATGTACAGAATGGTATTCTTGCAGCAGTTTTATTAAATTCAGGTGCAGCAGATTTTGTCATTACAGGATGTGGTACAGGTGAAGGCGCTATGCTTGCATGCAACGCATTCCCTAAGGTACTTTGCGGACATGTTGAGTCCCCTCTTGATGCATATCTGTTTTCCCAGGTAAATGATGGAAACTGTGTAGCTCTGCCTTTTGCTGAGAATTTCGGATGGGGCGGCGAGCTGAATCTGGAATACATCTTTGAGAAGTTATTCTGCACACCGGGCGGTGGCGGATATCCTAAGGAAAGAGTTGTTCCTGAACAGCGTAACAAGAAGATTCTGGATGCGGTAAAGGAAATCACACATAATGATCTGTGCGATATTCTTCCAAAGCTTGACAGAGAGCTTGTAAAGGGCGCTCTGAGCGGAGAGAAGTTCAGCGAATATTTCTTTGCTAACTGCAAGTGTGACAAGATCGCAGCAGTTGTAAAAGAGATTCTTGCATAGGGTAAATACTATGTTACTGGATAAAGTATATTATACAGTGGCAAGGCTGGATGGAGACTATGCCTATCTGAGCAGAGAGGATAATCCGGATGAAGAGCCAAAATGTGTGGCAAGAGCACTGCTTCCCGCAGAAATTACGGAAAACAGTCGTCTGTTATACGAAATGATGGAGTACAGCCTTGTATAAAATGTATAGGAACGAAAAAGGGCAGTCTGACTTAGGCCGGGCTGCATTTTTCATATTATTTATTGATATAAACGTATTGACTTAATTCTTATTCGTATTTATAATTTGCTTATTAAAAGCGTTAAAGCGTTTATGCGTTAAAGCGCATATGCGAAAGGGAATGGAGGAATATGTTATGAAAAAATTGAACAAGTTCATGTCTGTTGCCATGTCAGCAGCTATGGTTATGTCACTGGCCGCATGCGGAAGTACAACAGAGGAGTCTGCAGCCCCTGCAGACACAGCAACAGAAACCAAGACAGAGACGAAAACTGAAACTAAAACAGAAACAGCAGCAACGGATTCTGATAAGGTATATCAGATCGGTATTTTGCAGCAGTTGGAGCATCCGGCTCTGGATGCAGCCAGTGAAGGCTTTGAGGCAGCCCTGACAGAACTGCTTGGAGCCGATCATGTGAAGTTCGACTTACAGAATGCCCAGGGTGAGCAGGCTAACTGTGCAACCATCAGTAATAATTTCGTAGCAGGCAATTATGATCTGATTCTTGCTAATGCAACAACAGCTCTGCAGTGTGCAGGCGCTGCAACCAGTACAATTCCTATTCTGGGTACATCTATTACGGATTATGCAACAGCTCTGGAAATTGATGACTGGACAGGGGCTACCGGCAGAAATATCTCCGGTACATCGGATCTGGCTCCAATTGCAGAACAGGAGAAGATGCTGGCAGAGCTTTTCCCTGATGCCAAGACAGTTGGTATTCTGTACTGTTCAGCAGAACCTAATTCTAAGTATCAGGCTGCAGAGTTCGAGAAAGCACTGGATGCAGACAATATTTCTTATAAAGAATATACCGCAGCTGATTCCAATGATATTGCATCTGTCGTACAGACAGCGGTTACAGAAGTAGATGTAATCTATATTCCTACAGATAATACAATGGCAGGTAATACAGAGACAATCAACAACATCACACTTCCTGCAGGAATCCCTGTTATTGCAGGTGAGGAAGGTATCTGTAAGGGTTGTGGTGTTGCAACACTTTCCATCAGCTACTATGATATCGGATACAAGGCTGGTGAGATGGCATATGATATTCTTGTAAATGGCGCAGATATTACAACAATGAATATTGAATATGCACCTCAGGTAACAAAGGAATACAATGCTTCTATCGCAGAACAGCTTGGTGTTACAATTCCTGACGGATATACAGCGATCGCAGCAGAATAAAAAATTAAAACAGAAGTGCTAAAATGGGAGAGTTTCCTTCGGGAAGCTCTCTATGCTTCAAAAGGGAGGGTTTCATTTGCTTTTAACAGCATATTTATCATCATTAAATCCGGCGGCATTATTCCGTTCACTGCCGGGGTCCTGCGCACAGGGGTTAATATGGGGTTTACTGGCGTTAGGCGTGTATATTACTTATAAATTACTGGATTTTGCAGATCTGTCAGTAGATGGCTCACTGGCAACAGGCGGCGCAGTTGCGGTCATGTTGATCCGTGGCGGGATGAATCCGTGGCTGGCTTTGATTTTTGCTTTTCTGGCTGGTATGGCAGCCGGTTTTGTAACGGGTATTTTACATACTGCGTTAGGGATTCCTGGGATTCTGGCAAGTATTCTTACCCAGATTTCTCTGTATTCTATTAATCTGAATATTATGGGCTGTTCCAATCAGGCAGTCAGTGTGGATAAATATAATCTGGTAGTATCACTTCGTTACGTGTCAGATTCTACAGCAACCAAGATTCGTGTCTTTACGACCTGTATCTTATTCTGTGTCGTAGTAGTAGCAATCCTGTACTGGTATTTTGGAACAGAGCAGGGCCATGCAATCCGTGCAACCGGATGTAACAAGCAGATGGCAAGGGCACAGGGTATCAATACAGACTTCCATACAGTACTTGCACTGATGATTTCCAATGGACTGGTAGGACTTGCAGGTGGACTTTATGCACAGTATCAGGGCGCAGCAGATGTCAATATGGGGCGTGGAGCCATTGTAATTGGACTTGCAGCCGTTATTATTGGTGAAGTTCTGTTTGGCAAGCTCACAGCCGGTAAGAAAATGGCTTTTGCATGGACATTATTCTCGGTCATTGCAGGCGCGATCATCTATTATCTCGTATTGAGCATTGTATTATGGCTGAAATTCCCGTCCGATGACCTGAAACTGTTCTCAGCTATCGTGGTAGCCATTTTCCTGGCGATTCCGTATCTGAAGGAAAACAGTAAAAAGAAAGCAGGTGCGAAATAATGGCAGAGATGTTAAGAATTGAAGACGTATATAAGACATTTAATGCAGGAACAATTAATGAGAAAAAGGCATTATGCGGTGTTAATTTGACTCTGGAAGAGGGAGAATTCGTAACGGTGATCGGTGGTAATGGAGCCGGTAAATCCACAACACTGAATGCGGTGGCAGGTGTATGGCCGGTAGATTCTGGAAGAATCTATATAGGCGGCGATGATGTGACCAGACTTTCAGAGTATAAGAGGGCAAAGTACCTTGGTCGTGTATTTCAGGACCCTATGACAGGAACTGCAACAACAATGTCAATTGAAGAGAATATGGCGATTGCTGCCAGACGTGGTAAGACCAGAAGATTGACCTGGGGCATTACCAAGGCAGAGAGGGATACTTATAGAGAGATGCTTAAAACGCTCAATCTTGGACTGGAAGACAGACTGACCAGCAAGGTTGGTCTGCTCTCAGGTGGGCAAAGACAGGCAATCACTCTGCTGATGTCATCTATTCAGAAGCCAAAGCTTCTTTTACTGGATGAGCATACGGCAGCGCTGGACCCTAAGACAGCAGCGAAGGTGTTGGAGATATCGGATAAGATTATTGCAGAGAATCATCTGACGGCAATGATGGTCACACACAATATGCGGGATGCCATTGCCCATGGCAATCGTCTGATTATGATGCATGAGGGCAAAGTCATCCTGAATATTGCCGGAGAAGAGAAGAAGAAACTTACAGTAGAAGACCTTCTTCATCAGTTTGAGCGTGTCAGCGGCGAAGAATTTGCCAATGATAAGGCATTATTATCATAGAGCCGGTTACTTATTTGCATAATTTAAAAGCAGTACAAGTATCAGCATATGTACCGGATAAAACGCATAACAGATATACTGGAATGCCTTGCTATGATATCCCTGCCGTCCGCGGTACAGCCAGATAGGAATCAGTGCCAGCAATGCAAGCCCCTGTTGACAGAGTTCCATATCCATTCCGAATAACCGGATTGGATACATAAGTCCGCCCAGCATTTTTACATTTATCCAGTAAAGTGCAAGTATCTGACCTGCCAGACACCACCATTTCCGGCCTCTGAAAAAATAAAAAATAAATACAGTGAGTACACCGGCACCGTAGTAATCTACCATGCCTAAGGTTCCAAGCACACTTCCCAATATCACAACCACCACAGAAACCGTCACATAAGCCCAGGGCTTTTGCTTTTTGTGAACGGTCTCCATCAGATGGATTCCTGACAGACCAAGCAGGAATGTCCAGATTACATTTTGGTGAACAGGATAAAACCATGTTCCGCCATACATCAGATCAAATGGTATTTCTGACAGAAGTGCGAACACCAGTAACCGCTGTGCATATTTTTTGAAGCTATGAGTATGAAAATACCCCTCTACTGCCATAAATGCAAAAATAGGGAATGCTACCCTTCCAACACAGGTCAGCCAGTCCTGCGCCGGGAGAAGAGTAGCCCAAAGATGGTCCATCAGCATAAACAGCATGGCTATAATATGAAGGGCTGCTGTGCTGATATCACGGTACCTTAATCTGACCGTAGATACGTTTGTTTTGTTTGTTGTCATATTTTCACTCCTTATTCAAAAATGTGTAAAAACCTTGGGATACACTGGTGTACTGTATCATTGACTTTCAGCTAAATAACGCAGATGAAAACTTATACAAGTTATTTGGTGAAATGTCAGTGATACAGTACACTAGGCTATGGGCATCATAATGTCATACAACAGGAACATCCCGGTGTTCCACAGAGGTAGAGAATACAATCAGTGTCTTGGTCCGGCCAAAGTGCTGTAGTTCATTGATGAAGTGGTCCAGCTCGATTGTTGTCTGGAATGCTACTTCGATAAGCATGGCATAGTCTCCGGTGACACAGTTACATTCGATGACATTGGGGATTGCCTGAATGAAGGGATAGAATTCTTTCTTCTGATATGGCTCTACTTCCAAATTAATAAAAGCTTTGATATGATAACCAAAAAGCAGGTAATTGATCTGGGCATGATACCCGGAGATAATGCCTGCTTTTTCCATTTTCTCAATGCGGGAAGAGACTGCGGGCGAGGAAAGAAAGACTTCGGATGCAATATCTTTAATGGGGGTGCGGGCATTTGCCTGCAGAATTTCTATAATCTTCTTATCAATTGAATCCAGGGTGTGTTCCATGTATATGCCTCCTTTAAGGAATGGAGAGGGACGAATTGTGCAGGCCTGTGTTACTTTCACAATACACCACAGACCAGGGCGCACAATTCTGTTACTTTGAGAGTCGGCTTCGCAAAGTTTGTTTGTGTATTGTGAAGATGTATTTGCGTGCGTTTTATGGAAGCTGTACGTACAGTATAAAAGCCTATATAATCAGCATTTTTAATGTTGAATGTTATGTTTTATGATAGATAAGTGTACTCTCATATTTGTAAAATTACAATATGCACACTTAACAAAATTAAGTGAAATTTAGAAAAAATTAAAATAATTAATCCACAATTGGCAAAATTTGTTTTTGAATAACGTTTTGAATTAAAAGTATTTACAAGTGTTTTTGGTGGGTATAATCTCGTACCATATTTTGAAGCTGATCAGAGCCATGCAAATTGAGGCAGGATATGTTTGTTCATAAGTATATTTGACACAACTTATATGGCGAAGTAACCGCATAAGCAGAAACAGCGATTTTGCGCAGAAATGAGGAGAAGATTATGAAAACACGTATGGAAGCAGATTCAATCGGAACAATGGAAGTACCAGAGGAAGCATATTATGGAGTACAGGCACTGAGAGCGAAGGAGAATTTCTCAATTACCGGAGCGCCAATGAATCCGGTATTTTTGGAGAACCTGGCAAGGATTAAGAAAGCGGCAGCAATAACGAACCGTGATGCATTTGCATTGGATGCTGGTTATGCAGAGGCAATTATCCGCGCCTGTGATGAAGTCATCAAGGGAAGATTTCGTGAAGAATTTATTGTAGATGCGATTCAGGGCGGTGCAGGAACCAGTGCAAATATGAACATGAATGAAGTAATCGCTAACCGCGCAAATGAACTGCTTGGTGGAGAAAAGGGTGGTTATACCAGAGTACATCCTAACAATCATGTAAATATGGCACAGTCTACCAATGATGTCATTCCTACAGCAGGTAAGCTTACCGTGCTTGATCTGCTCAAACCATTATTGTCAGAGCTTGACAGATTAAAGAGAGAATTGACAATTAAGGCAACTGCTTTTGATGATGTGATCAAGATGGGACGTACACAGCTTCAGGATGCAGTACCTATGCGTCTGGGTCAGACTTTTCATGCATATGCTTCCATGGTAGAACGTGACAGAAAGAGAATTGCAGATTCCTGTAAGGAAATGTATACAGTAAATCTTGGTGGTACAGCGATTGGTTCAGCAATCAATGTATCAGATGCATATTTCTACAATGTAGTTCCCTGTCTTGCAAGAATTACCGGCTATCCTCTGTCACAGGCAGCAGATCTGTTTGATGCCACAGAGAATCTGGATGGTTTTGTGGCTGTATCGGGAGCTGTAAAGACCTGTGCTGTGAACTTATCCAAGATGTGTAATGATCTGCGTCTGCTTTCATCCGGTCCGAGGACAGGATTAGGAGAAATCAATCTTCCCGCGAAACAGAATGGTTCTTCTATTATGCCAGGTAAAGTAAATCCTGTTATTCCTGAGGTTGTAACGCAGGTTGCTTTCCTGGTTGTCGGACATGATACGACCATTACGATGGCTGCAGAAGCCGGACAGATGGAGCTAAATGCCTTTGAACCCGTACTGTTTTATAACCTTTTTGAATCAATTCAGACACTGGAAGGCGCAGTAAAGACTCTGATTGATAATTGTATCGTTGGAATCACAGCCAATCGTGATCGTTGTAAGACATTAATGGAAAGCAGCGCCGGTATTGCTACTGCTCTGTGTCCTTATATCGGATATAAGAAATCTGCGGAGATTGCCAAGAGGGCATTAAAAGAGAACAGAACAGTCAGGGAGCTGGTACTTGCAGAGAAGTTACTCTCTGAAAAGGAGCTGAACAGAGTCCTTGATCCATATGCAATGACAGAAGCAGTAACAGAAGTAAAAGCAGCTATCTAATAAAAAGAACACAGTTTATGCTTGCTTTTTTATAAAAGTTGTGCCAGACTTTGCTTTAACGCAACGAAGCGTTACTATGGTAATACTTTGTTGCGTTATATTATTATGAGGAGGATGCTTATGAAAAGAAAATTGATGACAGTTATTATCATTGCCTCTATGATAGCAGCCAGCCTGACAGGTTGCGGATCAACGGGTAATACAGCTTCTGGCACAGCGACAACGGAAGCTGCTGTAACGACAGAGACCGGTGCTTCTGATACTTCTTCAGAAACGGCAGCAAATGACTTGAATATTATGATTGAAACTCCGGTGGAATCTCTTGATCCACAGATTGGACAGGATGGTACATCCTTTGAAGTAATTGCAGATTTTACAGATGGTCTGATGCAGATGGACGCAGAAGGTGCGCCGATACCTGCCATTGCTGAAAGCTATGAGCTTTCGGAAGATGGTCTGACATATACATTCCATCTGCGTAATGATGCGAAATGGAGCAATGGTGTGGAAGTTACTGCGGCAGATTTCGTATTTGGCTGGCAGAGGGCAGTAGACCCTAAGAATGCGTGTGAGTATTCTTACATGATGAGTGATATTGGTCAGGTAAAGAATGCGGCAGAGATTATTGCCGGTGAAAAAGATAAGAGTGAACTTGGGGTTACAGCACTGGATGACACCACTTTACAGGTAGAGCTGAATGTTCCGGTGAGCTACTTCCTTTCTCTGATGTATTTCCCGACTTTTTATCCTGTAAATGAAGAGTTCTACAATACCTGTGCGGATACATTCGCCAGCAGCCCGGAGACAACACTGGCAAATGGTGCGTTTATGCTGGATTCTTATGAACCGGCAGCAACCACAATACATTTGAGCAAAAATCCCTATTACTATGATGCAGATAAGATTGCTTTATCAGGACTTCATTATCAGGTAATTCAGGATTCCCAGCAGGCTCTGATGAGTTATCAGACAGGGGCTTTGGATACCACGCTCATCAATGGTGAACAGGTAGATCAGGTAAAGGATGACCCTGAATTCCTTTCTATTGGTGCCGGATATTTATGGTATATTGCACCTAATATCGGAAATGTACCTGAGTTGGCTAACTTGAATATTCGTCTTGCGCTTACCATGGCTATTGACCGTGAAGCAATCACCAATGATGTATTGAAGGATGGTTCGAAACCTACTTATACGGCTGTGCCGCCTCAGTTTGCGACAGGTCCTGATGGTTCTGATTTTGCGGCAGACCAGACCCAATTTGCAGAGGTATGCTCTTATGATGCTGCCAAAGCAGCTGATTACTGGGCAAAAGGCTTAGAAGAGCTTGGAATCACAGAGCTTAGCCTTGATATGGCCGTGGATGCAGATGACGCACCTCAGAAGGTAGCTCAGGTAATCAAGGAGCAGTGGGAGACAACTTTGCCTGGATTTACTGTAAATCTTGTTATCGAGCCAAAGAAGCAGAGACTGCAGGATATGCAGGAAGGTACTTTTGAAATCGGTCTGACACGTTGGGGACCTGACTATGCAGACCCTATGACCTATTTGGGTATGTGGGTAACAGGCAACTCCAATAACTATGGCTTTTGGAGCAATGCAGAATTTGATGCAATGATTGATGAATGTACGACAGGTGATTTGTGTACAGATGCAGAGGGGCGCTGGGCAAGGCTCTATGATGCAGAGAAGCTTGTTATGGATAATGCCGTAATCTTCCCGCTGTATACACAGTGCAACGCAGAAATGTTATCCTCCAAGGTAACAGGCGTAGAGTATCACCCTGTTGCATTGAACAGAGTATATAAGAACGCAGTAAAGAGCGAGTAATCTATAATTACATAGCATAAAAGATGAAGGTGTCTGTAGAATGATGTTCTGCAGGCACTTTATGCATGTAATGAAAAAGAAAAAAGAATATGATAGAATATATTTGTATTAAGTAACAGGAAGGGGGATTTCTATGAATTCCTATATTGATATGCATTGCGATACGCTTCAGAGAACTTTTACACAGGGGGGGTCCAGCCTTTATGATGGGGAAGGTATGCAAAGTATAAAGCTGATGCAGGAGGCAAAACAAATGTGTCAGTTCTTTGCCGTGTTCTTCCCGCCAAGAGATGTTCCATATGCAGATGGAACACCAAGACCTGCTATGCCTTCAGATGAAGAGTTCTTTGCAATATTGGCTGAGAATCTGCGAAAAGAGGCTGCCATGCACAGGGATGTGATTGCGATGGCGGGAAATGCTGCAGATATTATGAATAATTGGAGTAAAGGCTTATCTTCAGCGGTGTTGACTGTAGAAGACGGAAGAATGGTACAAGGCAGGATGGATAGACTTTTGTTTTTGTATGAACAGGGAGTGAGGGCAATTGCGCTGACATGGAATTATGCGAACTGTTTCGGATATCCCAACTCAAAGGAACCCGAAATCATGTCCAAAGGACTGACAGATTTTGGCATAGAAGCAATTGGAGAGATGAATCGGCTGGGAATTATGGTAGATGTATCGCATTTGTCAGATGGAGGTTTTATGGATGTGGCAAGATACAGTACGAAACCATTCATAGCGTCTCATTCCAACTGTAGGGAATTGACTGCCCATCCAAGAAATCTCACAGATGAGATGATTCGGATATTATCTGAAAAAGGCGGCGTAGCAGGGCTGAATTTCTGTCCTGATTTTGTAGTTCCAAGAGGAGCGCAGCCCGATAGTACAGTAGGATATCTGGCAAGCCATGTGTTGTATATGCTCAAAGTTGGTGGTGAGGACTGCATTGCACTGGGAACAGATTTTGACGGTGTAAGCGGTCATCTGGAGATTAGCCATCCGACACAAATGGAACGTTTATTTGATGCCCTTCATAAGAAAGGACTGACACAGAGACAGCTGGATAAGTTCGCCAGTGGAAATGTGCTGAGAGTAATGAAGGAATGTGTTATATAAGTAAAATACAAAGGGAACTAATAAAGAAACATTCAAGTTCCCTTTGCTGGAATAGACATATTTTTATTTTAACTCAACCATATCTGGGTTGGTTTTGTAGTACATGGCGCGCGACAACTTGTCTTTTTCAAGATATCCATGGGATTCCAGATTACCCAGGATCTGCTTGCGCAGATATGTTGAATCGCTGATACCCAGATACTCTGCAATTTCTGATACTTTATGGGCTTTCAGATAGCAGAAGGACAATACTTTTTCATCCAGCTCTGTACCATTAGGGACTGGAACAAATGTTAATACAGGAGTATTCGCATCTTCTAAACCGCTGTCATATGTCAGATCAGGGAGTACTAAGGTAAAATGGTCGGAAGAAGAATATATATAGGGTTTATGTGCCTCATTGGCATCTTTATATTCCTCGATAATTTTATCAAATCCGGTACCGGCAGCTTCCATTACATTACATGCTACAAGGATATTAGCAATTAATTCATTTCTTCTTTTAGAAATGATACCTGACAGGTTGTATGTTTTACCCAGCTTTTCACCTCGATAAAATCCACCAGGTGAGGATATTTCAAGCCTGTCTTTGAACATATCAATCTGAATTTGTGTTCCGTCTAAGTAATAATCTCTGTGAGCTACTGCATTGATGATACCTTCAAATAAGGCACGCTGAGGGTAGGAATCAATATTCTGGCGTACATGATCCAGTTTTATCATAGAATGGTTCATTCGCTGATTTACAAAATCTATCATATATTGAATGGTAGCAATGATATTTCCATGAAAGCGATTGATTGTGATAATCCTTTCACTGCCTTTATTAAAGCCAGAGAAGACGGAGCACTGAACGGCAGTTTTTTCACCACTATAATTATCTGCGAATAGGACAGCTCCATTTGACAGAAAGCGTTCTTCGTTATAAAAGCCTATGGAATTTAGAAATTTTTCCTTTAATTCATGACCGTCATTGTGATTCTTATAGAAGCTTCGTAGAGTTGTGAATTGAGCAGGATCATATATGGTATCTGATGTCAGTATATCATACTGAATATTTTTGCTCTGTATGCTCATTTCTATGATTTCCTCATACGTAGCGCCGTTGGTAAAGCCGTCACGACGCATAAATATAGATGGAATATTTTTATATTTTAGTATAATTGGTTTCACAACAGATTCTGGTATTGTAACCCGAATAATAAATCTTTCATCATTTTTGATTTCATATCGAATAAAAGAAATTTTCATCTGTGGTCTTGGGGTCAGATGTTCATTGACCTGGTTATTAAAATAGTTTCGTTCATTATCTGCAGTTTTGCGATCAAATCCGATTAATTTATTTGTTTTATCCTCAACTCCAATATAAAAATCACCTCCGGATGCGTTGGCGAATCCGGCAATTGTTTTTAACCATCCTATAACATCTTCACGATTTAGAATACCTTTGCATTCGAATTTATCATTTTCCAATTGAACATTATCTATGATTTCTTCCAAAAACATATGTTATTTCCTCCCGGTAGATAAGTTACTTCAATGTTACTTCAAACTCACTTCAAAGTCAACTTCAAACTCACTTCAAATACACTTCAAGTTACTTTGAAGTATTCCATGCATTCATATTTTTATGTATTTATGAAGAAAAAACCCAAAGGTATAATAAAATTATTATACTTTCTTCAAAATATTGGTATTTGATTTCTGCCCCACACTTGTCTAGAATAGTGCCTATCAAATAGATAGCAAGGGAGCTAACGAAGAGATTCGTTGGCTCCTTTTGTTTTACTTAGGTCAGATAAACAGATTGGAGTGATAGGGTATGGAAAACGGAAATGAAATGATCAGAATTGAGCATTTACGAAAAAGATACGGAGACTTACAGGTGTTGGATGACATCAACCTCACAATCAAAAGAGGTGAGAAGCTGGTTATCTTAGGACCCAGCGGAAGTGGTAAGAGTACCTTGATCCGGTGCATCAATCATCTGGAGAAACCTACCAGTGGAGAAATCTATATTGGAGGAGAACTGGTAACTCAGAAGAACTGGATTCAGATGTCCAGAGATCACATGGCAATGGTATTCCAGCAATTCAATCTATACCCACATAAGACTGTATTACAGAATCTGACGATGGCACCGATCAAGCTTCATAAAGTGCCGAAGAAAGAAGCAGAGAAGACGGCAATGGAGTATCTGGATCGTGTAGGGCTTGCCAATAAAGCAGATGCTTATCCGCAGAATCTCTCCGGTGGACAGCAGCAACGTGTAGCCATTGCAAGGGCATTGGTAACACATCCGGAGATTATCCTTTTTGATGAGCCGACCAGTGCACTGGACCCTGAGATGGTAAACGAAGTACTGGATGTTATGGTACAGCTTTCCAAGGAAGACATCACAATGATCTGTGTTACACATGAGATGGGATTTGCAAGACAGGTTGCAGACAGAGTCATTTTCCTGGACAGTGCCAAGATTGTAGAGGAAGGAACACCGGAGGAAGTATTCGGTAATCCCAAGAATGAACGTACCAAGATATTCTTTAGTAAGATATTACATTAGTTACAATGAAACATTATATATAGGAAGAAACACGAAATGAGGAGGACAAAGTTATGAAGAAAAGATTTTTAGCAGCAGTGATGGCAGCAGTAGTTACATTAGGGGCTCTTACAGGATGCGGCAGCAGCTCAGAAAGTGCGGGTGCAGGTACACCATCTTCAGGACAGAGAACAGTAGAAGATATCAAGACAGCCGGTAAATTAAAGGTTGGCGCCAAGTCAGATACTGTAAACATTGGCATGATCAATACGGCTACAGGGGAATATGAAGGGTATGATATTGATGTGGCATATGAGATGGCAGCTAAGATTTTTGACTGCACCTATGATGAAGCTGTAGCCAATAAGCTTTGTGAGTTCACTTCTGTTACAGCCAAAACAAGAGGTGGCCTGCTTGATAATGGAGAGCTTGACTGTGTCATAGCTTCATTCACAGTAACAGATGAGAGAAAGAAATCATGGAATTTCACACAGCAGTACCGTCTTGAACCGGTCACATTCATGGTAAGCAAGGATTCAGGAGCTAAGACACTGGCAGATATGGATGGTTTTGTAATCGGCGTTGGACAGGGTACTACAACAGCAGAACTGATTGAGCAGTATGCAAAGGACAAAGGTATTGATGTAAATTATGAAGTACAGGATTTCCAGTACATTTCAGATGGTGTTGCAGCCTTAAAGACTGGTCAGATTGATGCTTACTCTGTAGACCGTACAGGTCTGATAGCTTATATGGATGATTCCATGATGCTGACGGAAGATGCATTTGGAGTACAGGATATCGGTATTGCATTAAAGCTCGGCAATGATGAACTGACCAAGTTCATGGATGATACATTAACAGAACTGAAGGAATCAGGCAGACTTGATGAATTAAAGGCTAAATGGGGCATCCTGACTGATGAAGAAGTAGCAGCAATGCAGTAATCAGGAATGATAGATGCAGCGAAACAGATGAGATAAAGGTGGTGGCGATATGCTGGAGAGTTTATTAGATCCCTGGAGATGGGAAAGATCATTTCAGGACTTCCCGGATTATCTGGCAGGATTTGGAATGACATTAAAGGTAACAGTGGTAGGCTGGCTCATAGCCATGGCAATCGGTATTTTGCTGGGGTTGATCTCTACCAAGGAGAATAAGGTTCTTAAGGCTATTTATCAGATATATGTACAGTTTTTTCAGAATACACCTGTTACTATCCAGTTCTTCTTCTTTTACGTAGGAGTTCCGGTGATCATTAAGCAGATATTACATATGTCGAAGACCTACAGACTCTCCAAGTTTGTCATCGGCATCTTCGGTGTAGGTTTGTATCACGGTGCTTATATTGCAGAGGTTATCCGTTCCGGTATACAGGCAGTACCCACAGGCCAGAAGGAGGCAGCCTTTTCACAGGGCTACACGGAGAATCAGGCAATGCTCTACATTATCCTTCCGCAGACATTGAAAATGATTCTTCCTCCTCTTACAAGCCAGACATTGGCTTTGCTGAAGAACACATCTACCCTTGCTATGGTAGTTGGTCTTGATCTGATGTATTACGCAGATAAGAGTGTTGGATATACAGGATATTTCCAGGGATACCTCATTGCAGCTGCCATGTATTTTGCAGTATGTTTCCCATTGGCAATGCTTGTAAAAGTATTTGAAAGAAATGCAGCCAGAAATCCCGGAGAGAAGAAAAGAAGGAAGAAAACAGTGATGGAGGTGGCATAATATGAAAAGTGTACTTACAGCAGACAATTTAACCTATATGTTAGGTGGTATGAAGCTTACACTGGAGATTGCCGTATGTGCAAGTGTCATTGCTATCCTGTTAGGTACGATTCTGGCGCTTGCCAAGACATATTGTAAAGGAAAGACAGGTTTTTTGAACATTCTTGCAACGGTATATGTGGAAATCTTTCGTTGTACACCGCAGTTGTTGTGGATATTGATGTTTCGTTTTTTCGTAAAGGGCGGCGGCTTCAACTTGGGGGTAGTAAGTCTGAGCGTTGTATCTGCTCCGTATGTCTGTGAGATTGTCAGAGGCGGTCTGAATAATATCTCCAAAGGACAGTTCGAAGCCGGTTATTCCCAGGGGTACAGCTTCTTTAAGATATTACGGTTTATTGTTCTTCCACAGGCATTCAGGGCAGTTATCCCATCCATGATGTCACAGATTGTTTCTATTATTAAGAGTACTTCCCTTCTGGCATCTATTAATATTTTTGAATACTTGTTTACCTGCAATACGGTCATGGTCAACTCCACAAGTCTTAGTGGAATCTTTACCATATACGCTATGGAAGCAGCAGGATACTTCATTGTATGTTATCTGCTTGTAATACTGGTCAATGCAGCCAGCAAAAGACTGAAATATGCATAAGTAATCATAAGGAAGGTGTCAGGGATGAAAGTAGGTATGTTTAATTCACTCAGAGGCGGCGCTGCAAGATTTGCTGAGAGTGTAAAGAAATATAATGGCGATATTGAGTTTGTGGATTTGGATTGTCCACCTACGCTGGAAAATGTAGAGAAATTAAGAGGCTGTGAAGGTTTTCTTTTCTCTCCTTTCAAGAATGATGGAGATATCTTCTGGAAGAAGGTCAGTGAAGTGGGAGTGAAATATGTAGTGACCTGTTCTGCCGGCTATGATCATTTTGATCTTGCAGCCATGAAAAAATATGGATTGAAGGCAGCGAATGTTCCTTTCTATTCTCCCAATGCAGTAGCAGAACATGCAGTGATGCTTCTGCTGGCTTCTCTGAGAAAATTGAGGACGCAGTTTGAGAATATATCCCAATATAATATGTCTTTGGATGGACTGATGGGGTCGGAAGTCCGCAATCAGGTGATTGGCATTGTGGGCGCCGGCAGAATCGGGACAACAACCATTAAGATTCTTACCGGATTTGGACCAAAGAAAATATATGCCTGCAGCCCGGATGAAAGAGATGAAGTGAAACAGATGGCAGAGTATGTATCTATTGATGAACTCTATGCCAAATGTGATGTGATTATTTATCACTGTGCTTATAATAAGGAAAATCATCATATGGTGAATGTCCGGACAATAGAGAAGATGAAGCCGGGAGTCCTGCTTATCAATGTAGCAAGAGGTGGATTGTTCGATACACAGGCGATTCTGGATGGACTTAACAGTGGTAAGCTGGGAGGCGTTGCCTTGGATGTAATCGAAGGAGAGGAGACTCTTAGAAAACCGCAGGGACAGAATGATCTTCCCATATTGGATGAATTGTTAAAGCATGAGAATTTTATTTTTACCATGCACACGGCATTCTATACTGATGAGGCAGACAGAAATCAGTCAGACACAACATTGGAGAACTTCAACGAATATCGTACGACAGGACGGTGCAGATATGAACTTGTGAAATAAGAGGTGGTTATTTGTTTACGACATTACTAAATCTGATGGGTATGATGTTTCTGCTCATTATGACAGGTTTTCTCCTCCGCAAGTTCGGTTTTATTACAGATGCAGGCAAGAAAAGCATTACAGATATATTGCTATACGCAATTCTTCCATGTAACATTATCAAGGCTTTTACAACAGAGCTGGGAACGGATCATTGGAATGACTTCGCAATTCTTCTTGCAATTGCAATCTTTGTACAGATTATGGCATTGTTCATCTGTAGATTCATGTATAATCGGATGAATCCGGGGGAGAAGGAAGTCTATCAGTATGCAACGGTATGTTCCAACTCCGGATTCCTTGGTAATCCGATGTCAGAAGGTGTATTTGGAGATACAGGATTATTATTTGCATCCGTTTTCCTGCTTCCTCAGAGAGTCGTGATGTGGACGGCGGGTGTATCTTATTTTACCAAAGAAACAGATAAGAAAAAGGCATACAAGAAGATACTGACACACCCCAGCATGATTGCTACTTACCTTGGATTTATCATTATGATATTCCATATCACGATACCATCTCCTATTTATAAAGCGGTATTGTCACTGAGCAACTGTACAACTGCAATGACCATGATGTATATAGGGACGATATTGGTAGGGGTGGATTTTAAGAGTCTGATTACGCTCAAGCAGTTATATTACAATCTGATCCGGCTAGTCCTGATGCCATTGGTTATCTATATTGGTTGTCATTTATTACAGGTAGATCCATTAATCACAGGTGTCTCGGTATTGCTGACCAGTATGCCGGCAGGCTCTACGACCTCGCTTCTTGCGGCTAAATACGAGGCAGATGAAATCAGTGCAGCCAAATGCGTTGTACTTTCTACATTATTTTCAATCATTGCAATACCGGTATGGAGCGTCATACTTTTGGCAGGAATCAAATAGGAGGAGAGAGCTATGGAAATCACAAAAGTAGGAGTCATTGGGGCTGGAGCAATTGGTGCATATTTCCTGTGGGGCATGAGAGAACTGCCCAGAGAAGATATCTGTCTTATTGCAAAAGGCGAGAGAAAAGAACGACTGATTCGCAATGGAATCATTATCAATGGAGAAAGATATGATTACCCGGTAAAGGAACCTCAGGAAGCGGGTAAGGTGGATTTGCTTCTGGTTGCGACCAAATATGGTGCTCTTTCTTCTATATTAAAGGATACACAGGCAGTTGTTGATTTCTTTGCAAAGACGACCTGTAAATGTACTTTTAAACCAGATATTATCACGGAAATGTGGTATAAATATGCAATTAATATATCAAGAAATTTACCACAGGCTGTACTTGGAGTTGGTGTTGGCGCATATGACGACAGCGAACATGTGGAATTTATCTCTCACAGATTATGGGATGAGGTCGATACCGTAGCCAAGGCAAAAGGCATTACAATCAGTCCATATGGATTCGCACACAGTCCCAGAAAAAATGCACATTTATCTACCTTACAGGATCTGATGGCAGGCAGACATACGGAGATTGATATGTTTGCAGGAACGATGGTCCGTATGAGCAGGGAGCTTGGAATCCCGGTTCCATACTGTGAATATACCTTCCATGCGATTAAAGCATTAGAAGAAAAAAACGACGGTAAATTCAATTATCAGGAATTGAAACTATAAATAGCAGTAAAAGACAGGAAAGAGGAGGAGCATTATGAACTACAGAATTAATGAAAATTTATGTCAGGCTAAGTTATCTATTATCAGACGTATATCGGATCTGGCGTTGGAGAATAAACAGCCGGATGAAAGAGTCGTTTTGTTTTCAAGTGGTCAGCCGGCGGATGAGGCTATGCCGGTAGAGCTGGTAAAAGAATATACAGCCAAAGTCATAGATGAATATGGCTGTGATGTGATTCAATACGGTGGACATAAGGGTTATCCTAAGCTTTTCCCTGAGATTCGCAAATTCCTGAATAAGGATGGAGAAGTGGCAAAAGAGGATGATGATTTCATTATTACATATGGCTCTTCAGAAGCAATTTTTGCGGTAGGCAGTGCTTTTATCAAGCCAGGTGACAGAGTGATTGTAGAGAATCCTACTTATTTGAATGCTACCAATTCTTTTAAGTATTGCGGAGCGGAGCTTGTACCTGTTGCAGTGGATGCAGATGGTGTCAATATTGAAGCTCTGGAAGAGGCCATGAAAGGTGGGGCAAGCTTCTTCTATACAATTCCTAACTTCGGCAATCCTTCTTCCATTACCATGAGCCTTGAGAAGAGAAAAGCCGTCTACAAGCTGGCTGTGAAATATCAGATTCCCATTCTGGAGGATAACCCATATGGCTATTTAAGATTCTCCGGCAACGAATATATTCCTCCTATCAAGAGCTTTGACCAGGAAGGAATCGTCCTCTACATGGGTACTTTTTCCAAGATTGTAGCACCAGGAATGAGATGCGGCTTCTTATGTGCCAATAAGGAATTGATTCCTAAGTTTGTAGTATTCAAGGGTGTATCTTCCAGTGGTAATATTAACTGGAGCCAGTATATTGTGACAGAGTTCCTCAAGAATGTAGACATTAATGCGCACATTGCCAAGATCAGTGTGATTTATGAAGATAAAGCAAGGGCGATGTATAATAAGATGAAGGAATGCTTCCATCCGTCTGTAGAATATACAATGCCTCAGGGCGGTATGTTCATCTGGGCGAAGCTTCCTGATACGGTCAAAGCCACTGACTTTTGCCTGGATGCAGCTAAGAACCTTAGAATCGCCGTTGTTCCTGGAAATGACTTCTTCTGTGGCAGCCCTGAGGATTGCAGCTACATTCGTCTGAATTTCTCCAAGCCATCTGTTGAGGATATTGAGTATGGTATTGAGAAATTAGGAGAATTAACTTATAAGTACTGCGGTAAGTAATTACAGTACATCAGGAAAGCTGCAATCAGCACCAATTGTTGCAAGAAATTCCCTGGCAATAGGACTGAGCTTATGATTCTTTAGGATAATAATGGAGCGCTTCACTGTAAAGTCATAGTCTGAGATACTGAGTATTTTGCAATGGGGCGGCTCAAGAGCTAGTTCATCTTCGGTGCAGGGCAGCAGTGAAATGCAATTCTGATAGGTAGAGATCCAGAAAATAGCAGTCCTTTTAAATGCAGTCCGTACATAAAAGGCAGGTTCACAGTTAATGGTTTCAAATGCCTGCGTAACTCTTGGCGCAATGACATCTGTAGTAGCAATCGGTTCATTTTTGATCTGTTCCAGTGTAAGAGAATCGTATTTGGCAAGGGGATGATTCTCGGATACAATCACTTTGATTTCTTCCGTGCGAAATGGAATAGAATGAAAGTCATCTGCATTTTTGATAACAGAACGGGTGATGCCAATCTCTGAAATACCGGTTCTGACGTAGTCGGCAATCTGAGGAGAAAGGGCTTCATGAAACTCGAAGTTTACATTGGGATGGGCTTCTACGAAAGAATCAAATAGAAAATGCAGCAGGGAAGGCGGATTGCTCGGTGTCATGGATAATTTAAGCGTACCTTCAATACCATGCATATAGTTCTGTAGTTCCTCATGCATGGAAGTATCCAGGGCGCAGATTGCCTGTGCCTTTTTATAGAAAATCTCCCCGGCAGGAGTAAGGGATATTTTCTTCGCACCACGTTCTACCAGCCTGACACCCAGATTGTTTTCCAGATTTTTCAGCTGCGTAGAAAGTGCAGGCTGAGCAATCATCAACTCCTGAGAGGCAGCAAGAATGTTACCGCATTCAATGATTTTTACAAAGTTATAATAGGTTTCAATTGTCATGTAAATTCCTCTTTTCTCATAAGCGGATATGTATAATATTTTTATTATACCATGTCCTGTAAGTTACGGAAAATAGAATTTTTAGACATAAAGGATAGGAGAGAAAGCATATGAAAAAGTTTTCAGTAGTTATTTCAAGACAGTTTGGTAGTCTGGGCCGTCCGATTGCCCATGAAATGTCAGAGATTCTCAAGGTAGAGTATTATGACAGAGACATTGTGACCATGGTTGCCAAGGAGCATAATATTACCATCAAGGAAGTAAGTGCCCTTGAGGAAAAAGCCACCAAGTATTCCATTATGAAGTTCCCTCTTGGTACCGGAACAACAGCAGCACAGGATAAGATCTTTGACACAGAAGCAAAGCTTATCAGAGAGATTGCCGATAAGGAAAGCTGTATTATTGTAGGTAGATGCGCTGATTATATTCTGGGTGATAACCCCAATAACCTGAATATCTTCATCTACGCACCGTATGAAGACCGTCTGGTGAACTGTGTCAATGAGCTGGGCATGGATACCAAGCAGGCTAAGAAGATGATTCATGAAGTAGACAAAGCCAGAGATGCTTTCCATTTAAGATATGCGAAATATAAGCCTAATGATATGGATCATATGGATATCATGGTCAACAGTGCATTGCTTGGCGTAAAAGGTACGGCAGAGTATCTGTGTGATCTGATCCAGAAGAGATTTGCAGACTAGCGCACCGGCTGCGGCACAAAAATAAAAGTTAAGTAAAGGATGAACGCCTTTGCTTAACTTTTTTTATTATCTATGCTACAATCCTATCAACATTTGAAATAGAGAGAGGAATTTGCGATGCAGCAGTTTAAAAGTAAGGACTATGTGACGATTCTACTTGTAATTACCAATATTGCAGTATATATCTTCTGTACAATTCAGGGAAATGTGTTGTATAATATGGGTAGTTTGAGCGTAGTAGACATAATAGATAGACATGACTATTATCGGATATTGACGAGTCTGTTCCTGCATGCGAATCCACAGCATATCTGGGGCAATATGATATTTCTGGCAGCACTGGGAGATATGCTGGAGAGATCGATTGGCCATGGCAGATTCTTTGCCATTTATATGCTGGCAGGCATCGGGGGCAATCTGCTGTCCATGGGGCATGAACTGGCTATAGGGCAGTTCTGTTCTACCATAGGAGCCAGTGGTGCTGTATTTGGACTGATTGGTGCGTTGTTATTGCTGATCTGTAAAAATAATGGAACCTATGGACAGATTTCATTTCGCAGAATGATATTTGCAATCGTGTATCTTTTCTATTCCGGGACCCAGTCCGAGACAACCAACAATATGGCTCATTTAGGCGGTTTTATAACAGGATTTGCAGTCATGGCTGTCTTTTATTGTATTACACGCAGAAGGTACAAAAGAATCAGATAACTATGGGAAAGGTGCAAGGGTGAAACTGAGTGAAGATTAATATTTACTATGGCGGCAGAGGATTGATTGGAGATCCTACACTGCATGTTTTGAATAAAATACAGGAGGTGTTGTCAGAACTTAACGTGACGATGGAGCGATATGACCTTTATGAATATAAGAACAATATCGTGACCTTGCCACAGACACTCAAGGATGCAGACGGCATTATTCTGGCAACCACAGTAGAATGGTATGGCATAGGTGGATGGATGCAGCAGTTCCTGGATTCCTGCTGGCTCTACGGTGATAAGGAGAAGATATCCCGCATCTATATGTGTCCCATTGTTATGTCAACCACGTATGGGGAACGTGAGGCAATGATGAATCTTACGGTAGCGTGGGAGATACTGGGAGGACTTCCATGCACTGGTATCAGTGGATATATTGCGGATGTGGCTTTACTGGAGCAGAACATGGAATACACCCGTCTGATTGAGAAGAAGGCAGAGGACCTGTATCGGACCATTAATCAACATGTAGCAGTATTACCTTGCTCCAACCAGGCTGTAAAGCAGAAGGTTTCCTTTACGCAGAGCCTTAATCTGACACCGCAGGAAGCAGAGCAGCTTTCAGAGCTGGCTTCCAATGACGTCTATGTGCAGAAGCAGAAGGAAGACATCCAGGAGCTTGCCAGTATGTTCAAGGATTTGATGGAAGAGAAAGGAACTCAGGGCAATACGCCTTTTCTGGAAGAACTCAAGTCGCATTTCTGTCCACAGGCAGGCTTCAGGGCAGTATACCGGTTCAATATCCCGGAGACCTCTAAGCCATTGGTCATTAAGGTAGATAATGCACAGATGGAATGCTATTATGGAACCTGTGAACAGGCAGATGTGGAGCTGCAGATAGCTTCTGATGTCATGAATGAGATCATACAGGGAAGAATGACCTTCCAAAGGGCATTCATGGCAGGCTCCATGAAGATGAGAGGAGATTTCAGAGTACTTCGTACCCTTGATATCATATATGATTTCAGCAATCAATAAAAGAATGGCAGTGTAAAAAAATAATTTTTCACACGCAACTTTGTGCCTGCGCCCCAAAGCTTGCAGGTTACGGAAAGGCATGGTAATTAGTATGACAGACGAGAATTGTATTTTCTGCAAAATTGCAAATGGAGAGATTCCCTCCAAGACCTTATACGAGGATGAGCAGTTTCGTGTAATTCTGGATCTTGGACCGGCGACAAAGGGACATGCATTGATCTTGCCCAAGTCCCATTATAAGAATCTATATGAATTACCGGATGCGACAGCAGCCGATGTTATGAAGCTTGCCAAGAAAATGGCAGCACAGATGACAGAGAAGCTTGGATGTGACGGATTCAATCTGGTACAGAATAACAATGAAGTAGCAGGACAGACGGTATTTCATTTCCATATGCATCTGATTCCAAGATATGAAGGAGACAATCAGCATATCCTGTGGAAACCGACAGAAGTAACCCAGGATGAACTGGAAGAAATCAGAAAACAGATTACAGAATAATAGAAAACAGCAGAGGTTTGTCAATATCATAATTGAGACCTCTGCTGTCTTTTTATTTATTTGCTGCATTTTCAATTAATTCAACAATTGTGTCGATAGAATTGCGTTGTCCACAGTTCTGCATGGCATCAATATAGGAATGTCTGTTAAAGTACAGCTCATGTACTTTCTCAACCAGAGAAAAGGCGGTCAGATCATCCTCGTTTGCCACCATGGAGAAGCCCTGTTCTTCAAAGCTTCTGGCATTTAAGATCTGGTCGCCACGGCTGCTGGCTGCTGGAAGAGGAATTAACAGACTGGGCTTCCTAAGAGCCAGTAATTCACAGATCGCATTTGCTCCGGCACGGGAGATCACCACATCTGCCATGGCAAAGAGATCCTTCAGATCTTCCTTGACATATTCGAATTGCACATATCCCTTTGTGTTAAGCAAGAGATTGTCTACCTTATCTTTACCACAGATATGAACTACCTGAAAGTCTTCCAGAAGCTGAGGAAGAGCTTCTCTTACCAGCTTATTGACTCCAGATGCACCAAGACTGCCGCCAATGACCATGATGACAGGCTTTCCATCTGAGAAGTGACACATCTCCAAAGCTCTGAATTTATTGCCTTTTGCCAGTTCGGTACGAATCGGGGAACCGGTAAGAACTGCTTTATCAGCAGGCAGATCCTTCATGGTCTCCGGAAAATTACAACAGACTTTGGCCGCAACAGGAATGCACAGCTTATTGGCAAGTCCCGGTGTCATATCTGACTCATGTATGATGCAGGGAATTTTAAGAGTGGCAGCAGCCCTTACAACAGGAACGCTGACAAATCCGCCCTTACTGAATACCACATCCGGCTTCAGTTCCTTTAATATTTTGTGAGCTTCTGCAAATCCTTTTAATACACGGAAAGGATCACTGAAGTTCTTGGGATCAAAGTAGCGGCGCAGCTTACCTGTGGCAATCCCATAATAAGGAATGCCGTAGTCGGCTATCAGCTTCTTCTCAATACCATCATAAGAACCAATATACTGTATGTCATAACCTAATTCCTTTAATCTTGGGAAAAGGGCAATATTTGGTGTGACATGTCCGGCAGTTCCACCACCGGTGAACACAATTCGTTTCATGGAAGCCTCCAATTAAGAATTTTTGATTTGAATTAAAGCCTTTGCCAGCTGATCTGGACATGAGGTATTTTTAAATCCGCATTTAATACCCTGTAATTTCTCGATTGCGTCATCTACCTTCATTCCACGGACCAGACTGCAGATTCCTTTCAGATTACCATTGCAACCGCCTGTAAAAGCTACAGATTTAATAATATCGCCGTCTACCTCAAGATCGATCATGGTAGAACAGGTACCGCTTGTTTTGTACTGCATAAAATAATGCCTCCTAACTATATAATACGTAACTGTGCATACTGCAATTCATGAAAATCTCAGCACAGTAATCCCAAATACTAACAAGGATTATAGCAGAAATCTAATTTTGAGAAAAGAGAATCACACAAATTTCGTCATATATTTTGTCGTATGAAAAAGAAATCAGAACCAATAACGTATAATTATGCGGAAACAACATAATTTGTCGAACGATTCATGGGCTTATCCTATTGAGAATCTGCCTTTAAAAGCCTATACTCGTAGTAAATTGCAGAGAGGAGTGTTAGTGTGGAAATAGCAGGAATCAATCAGTCTTTTATTATGGCGATGGCAGTTATCTTTATGGCACTTGGTATCCTGTACCAGGTGGTGATTGGTGTATTGTACCAGCGGATGATACAGTCTACAGATACGTTATCAGGAGGAGATAATAAACTGCTGGGACAGTGCAAAGAGAGATTTATACAGTGTTACAAGTTAAACGGCGGTGTCTCTAATATAAGTGTGTTCGTGGACAAGTTCATGAACAGGCTCAGGTTTGCAGGGATGAGTATGAGCCTGATGAAACATCTGTCAGGACAGCTCATGCTGGCGGGGGTATTTGTAGCCGGCTTTGGTGTATGCAAGGGTATTATAGAAGGTAATCGCTTTGTGGATCTGCTGCCTTTTTATATATTAAGTCTGTTTGGCATCTATCTCTATCTTAGTGTATGCTCGATTGTGGATATTGCCGGCAGAAAACAGATGTTGAAGACGAATCTTACGGATTATCTGGAGAATCATGTGGCAGAACGTCTGGAGCATGGTATGGCGCAGAAAGAGAAGCTTCTGCGGGAACTGGAACAGGTACGAAGCAGCCGCAGACAGAGTGATATGGAGGACAGACAAGAGGATGAGCAAAAGGAGCAGCCTCATACGAAGCCGGAGCCTATCTTCTCACCGGATGAAGCCCTGGAATTGGAAGAGCTTCTGAAATCACTCATGGTATAGTTACGAAAGTGCACGAAATTTTACGAGTAATATGCGTAATCTTATCTTGATATCTGTAGGGAACTTTGCTAAAATAATAACGAAGATTAAAAAAGGTAATTAACAGTTAATTAAAGTGTTGATTGGAAAAGGAGAAAGACAAATGAGCAAGGTTACATTTGATTACACAAAAGCCTCACAGTTTATCAGTGAGCATGAAGTGGAATACATGAAGAAGCTCACCCTGGATGCAAAGGAGACTCTGCTTAGTAAGAGTGGCGCAGGTAATGATTTCTTAGGCTGGATCGACCTCCCTGTAGATTATGATAAGGAAGAGTTCGACAGAATTAAGAAGGCTGCAAAGAAGATTCAGGAAGATTCTGATGTATTATTGGTAATCGGTATCGGCGGTTCCTACCTTGGCGCAAGAGCTGCGATCGAATTTTTAAGACACAGCTTCTATAATATGGTAGATAAGAGCATCCGCAAGACTCCGGAGATCTATTTTGTAGGTAATTCCATCAGCTCTACTTACATTAAGCACCTGATCGATGTAATCGGAGACAGAGATTTCTCCATTAATATGATAAGCAAGTCTGGTACAACTACAGAGCCGGCTATCGCTTTCCGTGTATTCAAGGAGATCATGGAGAAGAAGTATGGCAAGGAAGAGTCTGCTAAGAGAATCTATGCTACAACAGATAAGGCTAAGGGATCTCTTAAAAATCTTGCTACAGAAGAAGGCTATGAGACATTCGTAGTACCTGATGATGTCGGAGGACGTTTCTCTGTATTGACAGCAGTAGGTCTTCTTCCTATCGCAGTCAGCGGAGCAGATATTGATAAATTGATGGAAGGTGCAGCAAGCGGACGTAAGCGTGCATTAGAGCTTCCTTTTGAAGAGAACGATGCAATGCAGTACGCAGCAATCCGTAACATCTTATTAAGAAAAGGCAAAGCAGTAGAAATCCTGTGCAACTATGAGCCTAGCGCCCACTATGTATCTGAGTGGTGGAAGCAGCTCTTTGGTGAGTCAGAGGGTAAGGATCAGAAGGGTCTGTTCCCTGCAAGTGTTGACCTGACAACAGATCTGCATTCTATGGGTCAGTTCATTCAGGATGGCTCCAGAATCATGTTTGAGACAGTTCTTAACATTGAGAAGTCCCGTGAGGAAGTTATCTTAAATGAAGAGCCGGTTGATCTTGACGGACTTAACTACCTTGCAGGCAAGAGCGTAGATTTCGTAAACAAGAGTGCCATGAACGGAACAATCCTGGCTCATACAGACGGACAGGTTCCTAACCTGATGGTCAAGATGCCTGAAGTAAGTGAATTCTTCTTAGGTGAACTGTTCTACTTCTTCGAGTTTGCATGTGGTCTGAGCGGATACTTATTAGGAGTAAATCCTTTCAACCAGCCAGGCGTTGAGAGCTACAAGAAGAACATGTTCGCACTTCTTGGTAAGCCGGGTTATGAAGCAGCAAGAGAAGAACTGTTAAAGAGATTATAATATATCAGCTCCATATATAGTGCGTATCAGGGTTATTGCAGCTATTTTGTGATAACCCTGTTTTTGCGTGCTGAATCGGTACGATTTATGTTGATTTTTAGATGTAGAATCGTTAAACTGATATCGTAATTATTATTTGTCTGGGAAGGGGTCTTTAAATATTATGAAAATAGTTGTTTTAGAGAAAATGAGCCTTGGTTTTGATGTAGATATATCCTTCTATGAGGAATTTGGTGAAGTCACATATTATGATACAACCAGACCGGAAGAAATCGCAGGCAGAGTGGCGGATGCGGATATCATCATTGCCAACAAGGCACCACTGAATGAATCCACGATTAAGGATGCAAAGAACCTGAAGCTGATCTGTGAGACAGCAACAGGATATAATAATGTAGATATTGAATACTGCAAAGCAAAAGGCATCAGAGTGACCAATGCAGTAGGCTACTCCACACCTATCGTAGCACAGCATACCTTTGCACTGGCACTGTATTTGCTGGAGAAGCTGCCGGTATTTGACCAGTATGTTAAGAGTGGGGAGTATGGGAAGGCGCCTATGTTCACCTGCTTCGAACCATACTTCACAGAATTGGAAGGTAAGACCTGGGGTATTATCGGACTTGGCAATATTGGCAGGAAAGTGGCACAGATTGCCAGCGTATTCGGATGCCGTGTAATCTTCTACTCTGCTTCCGGCAATAACAATACAACAGAGTACGAACGTGTAGACTTTGATACACTGCTTGCACAGTCAGATATCATTTCCCTGCACTGCCCACTTACTGACAGAACGCAGAATATCATGAATGCAGAGGCTTTTGCCAAGATGAAGAAGACAGCAATCCTTATCAATGTGGCAAGAGGACCCGTTGTGGATGAGCAGGCATTATATGATGCATTGACCACAGGAGAGATTGCAGCAGCAGGTCTGGACGTATTAAACAAAGAGCCGATTGCAGCAGATAACCCATTGGCACAGATCAAGGACAGCACGAAGCTGTTCATTACACCACATATGGCATGGGGCAGCAATGAAGCCAGAACACGCTGCGCGAAGGAAGTATATCTGAACATTAAGAGCTTCCTGGCCGGCGAAGAGAGAAATGTGGTAGTATAACTAACTATTCTGAATAGTATATATTATCAAAAGATATGGGGATTATCATGGAACAGGATTTAACAAAAGGAAATCTCTGGAAACAGATACTTGTTTTCAGTTTTCCCTTGATGATATCAAATGTACTACAGGTATTGTTCAACATGGCAGATGTAGCTGTTGTTGGACGATTTGCAGGCTCTATTGCGTTGGGAGCTGTAGGTTCTACAACAACGCTTGTTACTTTATTTACAGGTCTTCTGATAGGAATGGCAGGTGGCGTGAATGTACTGGTAGCCAGATTCTATGGAGCTAAAAAGGAAAAAGACGTACAGGAAACAACACATACAGCAGTTATTATCTGTCTTTTGACAGGAATTCTCATTATGGTACTGGGTTTACTCTTTGCAAATGGGATTCTGGAACTATTGCACACGAAGGATGAACTGATAGAGGGTGCGGCATTGTATCTGAGAATTTATTTTTTGGGTATGCCTGCACTTGCAATCTATAACTTTGGTAATGCAGTATTCAGTGCTGTGGGTAATACGAAGAAGCCTCTTTATTATCTGGCAACAGCAGGAGTGATCAATATTATATTGAATCTGTTCTTCGTTATCGTATGTAAGCTGGATGTAGCAGGTGTGGCACTGGCAAGTATCATTTCGCAGTATACTTCAGCCATATTGATTCTGCGTGCACTTTTTATGACAAAAGAGGTATATGGACTGAAGTTGCCGATGCTTAAGCCGAATAGCCAGAAGGCGGGTATGATTCTCAGTATCGGTGTGCCGTCAGCGATTCAGTATGCTATATTTCAGGTTGCCAACCTGTTCATCCAGTTTGGTGTGAACAGCTTCGATGCAACGATGGTAGCCGGTAATTCTGCGGCAGCCAATGCAGATGGACTGGTATATGATGTGATGGCTGCTTTCTATACAGCATGCAGCAGTTTCATAGGACAGAATTATGGCGCAGGTAATAAGGAAAGAGTACGCAACAGTTATTTTGTGAGTCTGGCTTACTCCTTTGGCATTGGTCTGGTGATAGGGGTATTTCTTGAAATATTCGGTACGCAGTTCCTGTCAATCTTTACAACGGAACAGGCAGTAGTGGATGCCGGTATGAAGAGACTGGGAATCATGGGCTTCAGTTATTGCGTATCAGCTTTTATGGATGCGGCGATTGCAGCCTCCAGAGGCCTTGGCAAGAGCGTGGTACCAACAATCATTGTCATTATGGGTTCCTGCGTATTCAGAATTATCTGGGTATATACGATATTTGCCTACTTTAAGACAATACCATCACTGTATCTGCTGTATGTATTCTCCTGGAGCATCACAGCAATCGTGGAAATGATTTATTTCAAGGTAATTTATCATAAACAAATGGCAGTATTACGGACTGCATAAAGAAAGATTAGAAAGGATGGGTATGAAGATGGAAAAGATAGCAAGCTTTACAATTGATCACATTAAGTTACAACCGGGTGTCTATGTATCAAGAAAAGACAAGGTAGGGGAGAATACGATCACTACGTTTGACCTGAGAATGACTTCTCCCAATGAAGAGCCGGTCATGAACACAGCAGAGATGCATACAATTGAGCATCTGGCTGCGACTTTTTTAAGAAATCATGCAGAATATGGTTCCAAGACGATTTACTTTGGACCGATGGGCTGCCGTACAGGCTTTTATCTGTTACTGGCAGGGGATTATGAGTCAAAGGATATCATTCCTTTAATGGTTGAGATGTATGAATTTATCAGAGATTTCAAGGGAGAAGTACCGGGAGCAGCACCTAAGGACTGTGGTAACTATCTGGATATGAATCTGGGTATGGCTAATTATCTGGCGAAGCGTTATCTGGATAACGTACTGTATGATATCAAACCGGACAGACTGGTATATCCTGAATAAGAATAGAATGTAATCAAGGAGAAAGGTAAGAACATAAGAATGAAGAAAATAGGAATTATTGGCGCAATGGAGCTGGAGGTAGAAGCTCTCAAGGAACAAATGGATGTGAAGAATATCGTAGAGAAGGCTTCCATGAAGTTCTATGAAGGTACATTAAGAGGCAAGGACGTTGTCATTGTGCAGTGTGGTATCGGTAAAGTCAATGCGGGAATCTGTGTACAGATACTTGCAGATCTCTTTCAGGTAGATGCAGTCATCAATACAGGTGTAGCAGGTTCTCTTCGTGCAGAGATCAATATTGGCGACATTGTAGTATCTACAGATGCGTGTGAGCATGATATGGATGTTACAGCACTTGGTTATAAGCAGGGTATTATCCCTCAGATGAAGGAGTCCTTCTTCAAAGCTGACAGACAGCTGGTAGAGGCAGCAATTGAAGTATGCAGGGAAGTAAATCCTGATATCAACGTATATGAGGGCAGAGTTCTCAGTGGAGATCAGTTTATTTCAGGGGAAGAGATCAAGAATAAGCTCATTGACCTTTTCGATGGTTCCTGCACAGAGATGGAAGGCGCAGCCATTGCACACGCAGCTTTCCTGAACGAAATTCCTTATGTGGTAATTCGTGCTATCTCTGACAAGGCAGATGGAAGCGCACATATGGATTATCCTGAATTTGAACGCGCAGCAGCAGCACATTCAGCAAAATTAGTAGAGAATCTTGTAAAAAGATTATAATAATAAAAAGGCAGGTATGATTATGGGAATTCATTTTGGGGTGGATTATTATCCGGAGCACTGGCCAAGAGAAAGATGGGAGACAGATGCTGAATTAATGCAGGAGATGGGTGTTCAGGTTGTGAGAATGGCAGAGTTCTCATGGTTTAAGATGGAACCTAGAGAAGGCGAGTTCCATTTTGAATGGCTTGAGGAAGCGATAGCACTTCTGGACAAGCATGGAATCAAGACAATTCTTGGTACACCAACAGCAGCACCTCCGGCGTGGATCATTGAGAAGAATCCGGAGATACAGCCAATTGATACACAGGGGCGTGTCAGACACTTTGGCGGCAGACATCATGACTGTCAGTCCAATCCGACATATCGTGCCCATATCAAACGATTTGTGACACATATGTCACAAAGATTTGCCAATAATCCGGGTGTAATTGGATGGCAGATTGATAATGAACTGGGTAATTCTCATGGGGATCTGTGTATGTGTGATTCCTGTAAAGCACGCTTTCAACAGTGGCTGGAGAAGAAATATGGTGACATTGAGACTTTGAATGATGCGTGGGGTACTGCATTCTGGAGTCAGGGCTATAATACTTTTTCACAGATCAGTACACCATTGATTACCGCAGTAGGCGAGAATCCATCTGCCATGCTGGACTGGAAATGCTTCTGTTCTGATCTGATCGTTGATTTTGCCAAATGGCAGGCAGATATTATCAGGGAGAATTGTCCGAATCATTTTATCACACATAATTATATGTGCTTTGATGATAAGGTAAATTATTACGATCTGGGTGAGCTGCTGGATTTTGTATCCAACGATATCTATCCTGCGGGTTACTGGCAGGAGCAGCCTCATCAGCCGGACAGCGATATTGCAGCCAGCCATGATGTAGTCAGAAGCTATAAGAAGAAACCATTCTGGATTATGGAACAGCAGGCAGGAATCGCCGGCTGGGGAACCATGGCGAGAGCACTGGATCCTGGTCAGATGTCAGTATGGGCAATGCAGTCTGTAGCGCATGGTGCAGATGCAGTTGTATTCTTCCGCTGGAGAGCCTGCGCGATGGGTACAGAGCAGTATTGGCATGGTATTCTGGGACACAGTGGAAGACCGGGCAGAACCTATGAAGAAGCCAAGAAGCTGATTCATACATTTGCGCCACATATGGATGAATTTGAAGGTGCTATGCCGAAACCAGAGGTAGCCATTGTACATTCCTTCAGACAAAATTATGCTTTCCAGATTCAGCCCAATCATCCGGATCTGCGCTATGTAGAGCATTTGAAGAAATATTACAAGGCATTTTATGATAAGAAGATTCCAGTGGATTTTGTACAGGACAGCGATGATCTGTCACAGTACAAGCTGGTTATTGCACCATTACAGTATCTTATGACGCCGGAGCTGGAGCAGCATTATATAGACTATGTAGAAGCCGGTGGACATCTGGTTCTGGATATGCGCGCAGGAGTCAAGGATGCGAACAATATCTGTATGACTGACAGAGAATTACCGGGCAGATTAGGTGATCTGTGTGGTATTGAGATTCCAGAGTATGACTGTCTTTTCTCAAAGGAATGCCAGGTGCTCTTTGGTAAGAGGGAATATCCTGTATCCAAATGGGCTGATATTATTACCCTTACAGATGCGAAGATGATCGCAGAATATACCACAAGCTTCTATAAGCAGACTCCGGCAGTGACTGAGAATGCGTATGGACAGGGCAAGGCATGGTATGTAGGCACACAGCCTGGTGCAGAACTGATGGATGAACTGGTAGAGTACTTTACACAGGAAAGTGATGTGGAGAGGCTGGGTACGGCACAGGATGGTGTAGAACTGATGACCAGGGAAAGTGATGGTCAGGTATGGCTGTTCGTAATCAACCATACAAATGAAGAGAAGGTATATCATCTGAACGATACCTACAGGCTTCTTCAAGGTGAACGGGAAGAATATCTGAAGCCTTATGAAGTACAGCTTTTTGTAAAAAACAAATATGGACATTAGGAAATGTTAACCTTATAAAATAATACGGTTGACAATTAAAACCTCTCATTGTAAACTATTAGTCGTGTGGTAAATTTACAATGGGAGGTTTTCATGATTATGAGCACAAACACAGAAGTAAAAACAGCCGGTTCTTCTGCCAATAAGACAAAAACAATGGCACTGATCGGCGTTATGGCAGCAGTTACATGTATTTTAGGACCTTTATCTCTGGCAATTCCGGTAAGCCCGGTTCCTATATCTTTGACCAATCTGGCAGTTTATTTTGCAATATACGTACTGGGTATGAAGAGAGGAACGATAAGCTACTGTATCTATTTATTACTGGGACTGATAGGACTTCCTGTATTTGCAGCATTTACAGGCGGTGCAGGTAAGCTCTTTGGACCTACAGGCGGATATCTGATCGGCTTTATCTTTATGGCGCTGATCTGTGGCTTCTTTATTGAGAAGTGGGAGAAGAAGCTTTATATGCATTTTATCGGTATGGTACTTGGAACAGCAGTATGCTATGTATTTGGAACAGCATGGCTGGCATATACCGCTCATATGGGATTTGCAGCTGCACTTGCAGCAGGTGTAATACCTTTTATCCCAGGAGATCTTGTTAAGATCATCATTGCAATGATAGCAGGTCCGATTATCCGTAAGCAGTTGAAGAGAGCAGGATTGAATTAGAGCTTGACAGTATATGCTTCCTTCCTTATAATATGGGTTATAACTCGTGAGGGAGTAGTTGGCGTTCAGTAAGGCACAGGGGCGCGATAAGTCAACATACAGATCATACAAGGGTACAGCTTAGTAAGGGCTGTACCCTTTCTTGTTCCAATTATGATATACCTCAGAGTTTGGCTGTGTGATAAAGGTCGCGGAGTGGCACCTGCGGCCGCAAGTATGGAGGAAAAGAGAATATGGATTTATTAACGTTATTTCTTTTGGCAGTAGGACTGTCAATGGATGCTTTTGCGGTGTCTATCTGCAAGGGACTTGCAATGAAGAAGCTTACGGTAAAGCAGGCTGTTATCGTAGGTGCATGGTTTGGTGGATTCCAGGCATTGATGCCGACGCTTGGATATTTACTCGGTACGACTTTTGCAAGATTTGTAAATGCGGTATCAGACTGGATCACATTTGTACTTCTGGCTTTGATCGGAGCAAATATGATCAAGGAAGCTTTATCCAAGGAAGAGGAAGAAGAGGCAGATGCTTCCCTTGGCGTGAAGGAAATGTTCGTATTGGCAGTTGCAACAAGTATTGATGCCTTTGCAGTTGGTGTGTCCTTTGCCTGTATGGAGATCGGAAGTATGATCGTTCCTGCGGTACTTTTCATCGGAGTGATTACATTCAGTCTGTCAGCGGCAGGTGTAAAGGTCGGTAATGTATTTGGAACCAAATACAAAGCAAAAGCAGAACTGGCAGGAGGTATTATCCTGATTCTTCTGGGTGTAAAGATCATCCTGCAGCACTTTGGAATCTTATAATCGAATAGAAATCAGCAAAGAAACCATACTAACTCTATGAATATAGGGAAGTGTGGTTTTTTTATGCGTAAGGATTATGGACAGATTATATTGTTTGGAATGATTTCTATTATAATTCTATGGATTATGAAATATGTACTGCCGTATTTTCTGCCTTTTGCGGTGGCATTGATTACGGTTGTTCCATTACATGCCTCTTTTATCAGAAAGGGGAGGGCAGATAAGAAGGGCAGGGGAATCATGGCAGGGGGCATTGTGTTCATTCTGCTGCTTGTTATTGCCCTTGTGTTTGTTGGTCTTGGAACTTTCATGATGAGCAAGGCGCAGACTCTGATAGGCAATCTTGGCAGAGTAGAACAGGCATGTGGAGATTTCGTACAGAGCTGCTGTGGGCGGATCGAGAACTATATGGGTCTGAAGGACGGCATACTGTATATTTGGCTGGAAAATCGATTCTATGATATTACAAAGGCAATGGGTGTACAGAGTGGTTCGCTGGTTACAAAGACAATTCAGTATGTAATTGGCATTGGCAAATTATGTACTTTTCTGCTGGTCAGTTTTATATGCGTTGTATTATTTGCAAGAGAAATTGACAGATGGCAGCAGGGACTTCTGAATGCAGCAGCGGCTTCTCCTGCTCTGGACAGGATTCTGGCTATTATTTTAAGAATCGGTAAGAAGTTAGGCAGCATGATGAAGACTTTTGTACGGACACAGGGCATTATATTGCTGTGTATCAGTATAACTGCCGTGACAGGTCTGTCTATAGCGGGCGTACATGAGGGCTGGTTCTATGGAATACTGGCTGGTGTCATGGATGTGCTGCCTTTTATTGGAACGGGAATTGTGCTTGTACCGATAGCAGTCATGCAATTAATAGAAGGGCATATATTGGGAGCAGTGATCGTAGGCATCACTTATCTGATCTGTGTGTGCATCAGAGAAGTACTGGAGCCAAGACTTATGGGCAGTGGCGCGCAGGTATCGTCTGTGGCTATGCTGATTGCTGTATACGCAGGCGTATTATATTATGGAATAGGCGGAGTCCTTCTGGGACCCGTCACATTGCTGATTCTGGTAGAAACTGCACGGGAGATATTTCATAAATAAACAAAATCGCTGTATAATTATGATAAATAATTGACATTTGGGACTGATGTTATTATAATGGCATAAGAAAGTTTTTGTAATAAGGACAAATGTGCGTCACCCAAAGACAAAAACATTTGAAGATAAAATGGCGCAAAGTGAGGAGAAAATTATGAAGGCGTACAAGAATTTAAGCAAGGCAGAGCTGGAAACATTGCAAAAAGAATTACAGGCAAAATACGATACCATTAAGGCATCCGGTATTTCACTGGATATGTCCCGTGGTAAGCCGGGAGCAGACCAGCTTGATCTGTCAGCACCTATGCTTGACGTATTGAATTCTGCATCAGATTTCAAGTCATCCAAGGGCATAGATGTAAGAAATTACGGTGAACTGGACGGTATACCTGAAGCAAAGCAGTTATTTTCTGAATTGATGGATGCACCGACAGACCATATTATTGTATATGGTAATTCCAGCTTAAATGTAATGTATGACCTGGTAGCCAGAGCCATGCTCCATGGAATCGGCGGCAATACACCATGGTGTAAGCAGGATAAGATCAAGTTCTTATGTCCTGTACCTGGTTATGACAGACACTTTGCGATTACAGAAAGCTTTGGCATAGAGATGATTAATATTCCTCTTAATGAGGATGGCCCTGATATGGATCTGGTAGAGAAATATGTGAACAATGATTCGGCTGTAAAGGGAATCTGGAATGTGCCTAAGTATACCAATCCAAGCGGTGTTGTATATTCTGATGAAGTAGTACGCAGATTTGCCAACCTGAAACCGGCAGCTCCTGACTTTAGAATTTTCTGGGATAATGCATATGCAATTCATCACTTATATCCTGATCATAAGGCAGAGATCTTAAATATCGTAACAGAATGCGAGAAGGCAGGCAACCCTGATATTTATTATGAATTATGTTCTACTTCCAAGGTAACTTTCCCAGGTTCCGGTGTAGCTGCGCTGATTACATCACCTGCAAATGCAGCAGAAATCAAGAAGTCCATGACAATTCAGACAATCGGACACGATAAGCTCAATCAGCTTCGCCATGTAAGATTCTTCAAGGATGCGCAGGGTGTATATGCACATATGGACAAGCATGCAGCAATTCTTCGCCCTAAGTTCGAAGCTGTCATTGAGACGCTTGAGAGTGAACTGGGTGGACTGGAGATTGGTACATGGATCAAACCTCTGGGCGGATATTTCATTGCTTTTGATACGATTGAAGGATGTGCAAAACGTGTCGTTGCCCTGTGTAAGGAAGCAGGCGTTGTCATGACACCGGCAGGAAGTACATATCCATATAAGAACGACCCTAAGGATACAAGCATCCGTATCGCACCTTCTTATCCGACACCGGATGACCTGAAGAAAGCCTGCGAAGTATTTGTATTATGCGTAAAGCTTGCCAGTGTAGAGAAATATCTTGAAACTGCCAAATAGAGATAAGTTATGTATTATTATGGTAACTATTCAGAGCCATGCAAATTAAGGCAGAATATGCTTGTTTACAAGCATATTTGACTCAATTTATATGGCGAAGTAACCACATGAGCAAAAAACATTGAACCGCCCTATATTCATAGGATGAATTCATATGATACGTGATGAAAATGAAGTCTGAAAAAACTGCAATAATTATGTAAAAATTAATATTTTCAAAAAACATGTGGCATGCTATAATACTTGTGTGTAAATTGTACGCTTTAATTATATTATGGAAAATGAAAGGGGTAACTGTCATGAATAAAACAGAAAAGGTCGTTTTTATTCATTCTATTTCGTTCAAAATCATTTTGCTTGTGATTGCCATCACAATTTTTACATTAGCAGGAAGTGTGCTTGGTGCAAATAACGAAGTAAAAAGTATTCTGGAGGATACGAATGAAAATTATATTATGAGTATAGCAGAACAGGGGGCGCAGACAATCTCCAATATACCTGAGGAAATAGCGGATGATGATGAATATACGGCTGTTATGAAAGGTATTGAAATGGCAGGGATTGATTCTGCATATGCATATCTTGTATCGGCAGATGGTACAATGCTGTATCATCCCACGGCTGATAAGATTGGACAGTCTGTTGAGAACACTGTAATCAAGGGCGTAGTATCAGAACTTGCAGCAGGGAAGAAGCCGCAGGATGCAGTTGTGGAATATGATTATAAGGGTGATGTCAAGTATGCAGGATATGCGCTGACAAGTAATAATATGATTGTGGTCATCACAGCGGATAAATCAGAAATTGTCAGTCCTTTGAACAGGATGATCCGGTACATGCTTGGCATTGCGGCAGGAACGCTTGTTCTTTCCGTTATCATTGGATATATTATGAGCATATTCATCTGCAGACCTATTCAGCAGATGACACAGATTATTGGTAAGACATCGCAGCTTGATTTCACACCGACAGAAAATGGCGGGCAGCTGCGTAAGCGCCGTGATGAGACAGGTCTTATGGCAAGAGCAGTACATGATATGCGTGCGAACCTTCGTAAGATGGTACAGGATATCAATACAGCAAGCTCAGATATCACAACTAACGTGGATAGTCTCAGACAGACATCCGATATGATTAACTCCATGTGTACAGATAACTCTGCTACTACACAGGAGCTGGCAGCAGGTATGGAAGAAGCAGCAGCTACCACAGTAAATGTAAATGAGAATGTACAGACCATGAGACAGGAAGCAGAGTCCATTGCAGATATGGCTGGCAAGGGAGCCGAACAGTCCGGGGAAGTCATGGAGAGAGCCAAGAATCTTGGCAATAAGACAGAGCAGGCAAGTAAGCGTACCATGGACATGTATCAGAATGTAAAAGACAAGTCTGATAAGGCAATAGAAGGCTCCAAGGCAGTAAATAAGATTGATGAACTTTCTAATACAATTATGGAAATCTCATCTCAGACAGGTCTGCTGGCATTAAATGCCAGCATAGAGGCTGCAAGAGCAGGAGAAGCAGGCAAGGGCTTCGCAGTAGTTGCTACAGAGATAGGCAGTCTTGCAGATCAGACCTCCAAGGCAATTGCAGATATCGGAACCATTGTGAAGGCTGTCAATGAAGCGGTAGACAATATGACAGATTGCATGAAAGAGACAACAGAATTCCTGGAGAAGTCCGTTCTTGAGGATTATAAGGAATTCCAGGAAGTCAGCGTACAGTATCAGGCAGATGCTGATGCTTATGGCGATAATATGAACAAAGTAAAGGATGCCATTGATAAGCTGACAGCACTAACAGAAACTTCTGCAGAAGCATTGGATGGCATTAAGGATACAGTAAATGAATCTGCTACAGGTGTTACGGATATTGCACAGAAGACCAGCGATATGGTAGAGAAGACAGTAGATATTCATGATAAGGTAACAGAGTGCTATGGATGTGCCGATGAGCTGAACAATATCGTAGCCAAGTTCAAATTAAAGTAAGCAAATAAATGTAAGGTAATATAAAAACAGGGATTGCCGGACTGAGAAATCAGTGCAGCAATCCCTGTTTTGTCGGTGGAAGAATCAGGATAACCTGTTTAAACATTCATTGCGGTATTGTGTCGGAGATATATTATAATAAGTCTTAAATGCCTTACTGAAGTAATGATTATCCGAATAGCCCAGCCTTTCTGCAATATCCAGTACCTTTATATTGGGATTCTCCAGCAGCTCCTTGGCTCTTACCATACGTACCTTTAACAGGTATTCATAGATGGAGTAGCCATAAGCTGTATTGAACAGCTTAGTGAGGTAGGATGCCGAGAAATGGTATTTCTCTTCCAAAATGGATAACTTGATATTCTGATAGTAGTTACAGTCAATGTAATCTCTGATATCAGCAGCGACTTCTTCCGGCGACATGCATTCTGGAGAAGGCGCTGGCTCTGGTGTAGTATGATCGCTTAACATGGATAATGCTTTCTCGATTGCTCCAGACAGTGCTTCTTCTTCGATGGGCTTTAACAAATAATCAATAGCACCGCATCGAAGCGCTTCCTGGGCATAATTAAAGCTGTCGTATCCGCTGACTACAATAAATTTACACTTTGGAAATTCTTTTGATGCAACGTTAAGGAAACTGCACCCATCCATAATAGGCATATTCATATCGACAAAAACAATAGAAGGATGTATCTCCCTCATGACCTTTAACCCCTGGGCACCATTATTGGCAAGCTCAGGCATTTTAATATTGTATTTATGCCATCTGCCTAACTTACTGATGGCAATCTGGACTGGTTTCTCATCATCAATGATCAATGACTTATACATGATTATCCTCCTTCTAGTTGACACAGGGAAGTGTCAGAATAATATTTGTATATTGATGTTCTGCAGATTCTATCTTCAGGTCAGTTGGTTCATTATACAAAAGATGTAGTCTGACGTAGAGATTGGCAAGACCGATACCGCCGGGGTTTTTAGCAGTCAATGCACTTTCAAAGTCCTGATACAGTTTATTCTGCTGCTCTTGTGAAATGCCGCAGCCGTTATCATAGACACTGATCTGCAGGCGGTCATTGGGCAGTCTGGTAAGTGTTACTTTAATTTCAATAGACTCCTTGTTGGTGCTTTTACCGTGAATGATGGAATTCTCCACAAGTGCCTGCAGGCTGATCTTTGGAATCATGTAATCATCCAGTTCGGGCTCTGTATCAATATTGAATACCAGTGCATCATTCATTCTCATTTTCAGCAGATAAATATAATCACTCAGATATTGCACTTCTGATTTTAACGGAACCAGATCGCCTCCTTTGATGGTATAGCGAAGATTGGAAGCGAGGCTTGTAATCATCTTGTGTATCGTGAACTGGTCGTTAATCAGGGCTTCTGTAGAGATCGCCTGAAGTGTATTATACAGAAAGTGTGGATTCAGCTGAGCTTCCAGAGCTGTCAAACGTGCATTTTTCTCACTGAGCTTTGCAATATAGTTCTGTTGAATCAACTGCTCTATGTGTCGCAGCATGGAATTAAAACTGTGTGAAAGCTCTGCAATCTCACTGCTTCCGTGCATCTCCGGGAAAGTATGAAAGTCCCCGCTGCCTGCGTACTGCATGCGTTCTGACAGGGTCTTTAACGGTTTGGTCAGAAGGTATGTGAACAGGTAAACAAGAAATACGGTAATCAGCCATATACAGATTCCATTGATAAGCAGGGAGGATGTTGCACCCTTTAATTCTGCATCTATAATTGAGAGTGGAATCAGATTGATAAGCTGAATATTGTTTTTCTGGCTTTTAGCAGATACCATCAGGTAATCTTTGCCATTGATTTCGACTGTAATTGCACCGTTTTTCAGCGTACGCTGTGTGGTAAAGAATTCATCTATACTGTCATTAGCACCAAATAGCGCTGTATTGCTCGAATAAATGAATTCATTGTCTGCATTTAACATAATGAAATCGCTGCCTGCTTTCTGGTGATTCTGCAGCATTTGTTTTAAATAGGAGGTATTGACCTGCAAATGTACCAGTGCCTGCTGCGTCTGTCCTTTAATCTGAAACAGGGAATGGCAGTAGGTGAAAAAGGCGTTATCTTTATCACAGTACGTAATGGACTGAAACATGGGATCTTTGCTACAGTTGCTGGCAGCTGTTTGTATGTCAAACTGAGGAGAAGACTGTACGCGGATATGCTCCTGATTCTCTGTTCTGCCTATGGACAGGCCCTGATTGATCAGATAGATCTCATAAGCCTGAATATCATTTCTGGTGTAATAGTAGTAGTACATTTGTTGCTTCATATAATCAATCTGTGCAGAAGAGAGGGGCTTTTTCTGGTTAATGATTCTTGTGAAAGTATTATCATAGTAGGGCTGAATACAGAAGTTCGCCAACTCAGATATGTACCGGTCCAGATTCTCACTTTCGAGATCCAATAATTCCTGTGAAAGGGAATACTGATTTGAAATGGTCAGATTCCTGATAGAGGTAAAATTACGGAATATCAGAGTGAAGATCGTAACGGTAGAAATAATCAGTATAAAAAAGGATAATTGCATCCATAGAGGGATGCAGTTGGCGAATTTTGCCAATCTTTGCTTCATGTCAATCCCTGTCTTTCGATTAGTATTGTACAAATAGTACTATTGTTTATATGATTCTACTGCATTTTTATATAAATGTGCAATATTCTACACTAAAATAAGTGTAAAATAGAAAAATATTACAACAAATTGTGCGATATATTACCTTTTGATATCCAAATATAACAAATATAATAAGCATATACAAACAAGAGATAATACAAAGCAGGGAGGGATTCTATGGGAAGAAAAAAGAAAGAACGGTTGGAAAGTGTATTATATACAATACCTGCCATCGTTCTGGTTTGCGTAGTGTTTTACATTCCATTTGTTATGGGCGGTTATTATTCCCTGACAAAATGGAACGGCATTGCCAAGGAACCCGTATTCATAGGATTCAAAAACTATATGACTTTGTTCGAGAGTTCTTCGGGCTTCCTGACCAGCCTTGGATTTACGGCAAGATATACAATCCTGTTCATGATTCTGGCTAATGTATTTGCACTGGCAATTGCAGTAGCCCTGACGAAGAAGATTGTAGGAGTCAGCGTATTCAGAAGTATGTTCTTTATACCATACATTATGAGTATGACAATCGTGGGCTTTATATGGAAATTCATTTTCTCACAGGGATTTGCAGTGCTTTATGAGAAAACTTCTTTGGAATTTCTGAACTGGAGCTGGCTTGGAAGTGGTAAACTGGCATTCTATTCGGTTGTATTTGTAGGAGTATGGCAGGCGCTTGGTTTCTATATCGTCCTCTACATAGCGGGATTACAGGCGGTACCTACAGATGTACTGGAAGCAGCAACAATAGACGGAGCAAACGGTGTGAACAAGTTCTTCCGCGTTACGCTTCCACTTTTGAAGCCATCCATTATCACATGTGTATTCATGTCACTGACCAATTCACTGAAAGTATTTGATATTATTCTTGCCCTGACCAAAGGCGGCCCCGGTGAATCTACATACAGTGCGACAATGGATATCTACAGAGAAGCTTTCCAGAAGAACAATTATGGTCTTGGTTCTGCCAAAGCAATCGTATTCTTCGTCATTGTACTTGTAATCACACAGCTTGTTATGAAACTCATGAACAGTATTGACAAGGATGCATAGGTCATGCAAAAAGGAGGCAGTTCAAAATGAGTTTAGTGTTAAAACGAAAGATCAATAAATGGATTCTGACCGTTGTTATATTGATCCTTGCGCTGATATATGTTTATCCTATCTTTCTGATGTGTATCAATGCAGTAAAACCATTTGGCGAGGTTGTAGTTGATGTAATCAAGCTTCCCAGTAAGGTGGAATGGAGCAATATCACATATGTTATGGATAAAATGCAGTATGGCAAATTATTCTTAAATAACGTGGAGATTACGGTGATTGGAATTGTCGGTATTGTAATCTTCTCATCTCTGACAGCCTATATACTGGATCGTAAAAGAAACCGTTATACCAGTTTTGCCAAAACAATTATCACTATGCCAATGTTGATTCCTTTTCAGACAATTATGATTTCTCTTTTGAAGGTAATGACTACAATTAACTTCTCAGGAAGTAAGGTAGGACTTGGCATTCAGTATTGGGGATTTGGTATTCCCATGGCGACTTTCATTTTCTTTAATTTTATGGAGACGATTCCAAGGGAGATTGATGAAAGTGCCTATATTGATGGAGCAGACACATTTAAGACATTTAGTCTTGTTATTTTCCCGCTTTTAAAATCAGTAACATTTACCGTTATTGTTATTGATGTTATGTGGATATGGAATGACTTCCTGCTTCCATTATTGATGGTGAACAGTTCCAATGATACCAAGACACTGGTACTTGCTGCTTACAGCTTCGTAGGGCAGTTCAATACCCAGTGGCACTATGCAATGGCATCCATGGTACTGGCAATTCTGCCATCTGTTGTAATCTTTATTCTTCTGCAGAAATACATCGTTGAAGGTGTTGTAGCAGGAGCGGTAAAAGGCTAGAAAATGTGTAATGAGGTAGTAAGCCGCTAGAAACGGCTATATATAAAAACAATCAAATATAAAGGAGAGGGTTGTATGAAGAAGAAAATACTTGCTACTATGTTATGTGTTGCCATGACAGCAGGATGTCTGGCAGGCTGCGGTGGCAGCAGCAATGCAGGAAGTGAATCCAAGTCAGATACGACAGGAACAACAACGGCAGCAACAGAGTCTGCCAAGGCAGATGACGGTGCAGCTTCATCAGGTTCTGGTGATGAAGAAGTGGAATTCTATATGTTTATCAGTAGTCCTGAATATGCAGATTCCATTAATGAACTGCTGACAGAATATAAGAAGGTAAAACCAAATGTTACTATTAATTATGAGACAACACAGAATGATTATCCTACCATGTTAAAGGCAAAGCTCAATTCTGGTGAGTGCCCTGATATCTTCTCTTCCACAGCTGGTAAGGAGATTGAAACATATAAGGAATATTCTTATGATCTGTCAGGTCAGCCTGTACAGGAGGCGCTTTTACCAGCCATTCAGACATCCATGCAGGATGCAGATGGAAATGGCTGCTACGGTTTCCATTATGTAGGAGATCAGTATGGTATTATTTATAATCAGGATTGCCTGGATGCAGCAGGTATCACAGAACTTCCTAAGACTCTGGATGAGCTGGAAGAAGACTGCGCAAAGCTTCAGGCAGCAGGTATTCAGCCTTTTGCATGTGGCTGGGCTGAATGGTGGGTATTCAAACAGAGTCTGATTCCATTCCTGACAGAAGGCGTTGACAATTATGCTTCCTTTGTAAGTGATATGGAATCTGGTGCAGATTCTATCGATAACCATGAAATGATCAAGGACAATATGTTCCGTTTTGTAGATATTGTAAAGGCTAACTGCGAATCCAAGCCTCTTGAGTCCGATCTTGCATCCATGCAGGCTGCACTTGCAACCGGTAAAGCTGCAATGGGACTTGGCATGGGACCCTGGGCAGAAAGTTCTCTGCTTGCTATCAACCCGGATATGAATATCAATTATGGTGGATATCCGGTAAGTGATGATCCTTCTAAGTGCCAGATTGCCGCTGGTGCAAGCCAGGCACTTCGTGTCAATAAGGATTCTGAACATCTGCAGGATGTACTGGATTTCATCAACTGGTGGTTTACATCTGATTATGGTAAGAGCTGGTTAGCAAATCTTGGTTCTGTTCCATCCATTGATACAAACGGTGTATATTCCTCCAAGATGGTAGAGATCGCTATGGAAGATACCTCCAAGAATGGTGCAGGCAATATCGGTACTACTTATTCTACAGATGCTTTCTGGCAGGCATTTGGTGAAAGCTTCCAGTCATATGTAGAAGGAAGCCTTTCCAAAGAAGATACCATTGCCAAGATAGAGAAGGATTGGCAGGAGATTGAAGGTTCTCAGGAATAATCTTTCATATAAAGATATGAAAAGGGGCTGTTGCACACAAATGCAGCAGCCCCTTTGGCGTAAAGACAATAAATACGCATTGACAAATCTATTCAAAACTTTTATACTTTAAAATGCTAAACAAATATAAGTATTAACCGCTAGGGGAGCACATCGCTGAGACTGAGTTCTGTACGGACTCTGACCCTTACTACTTGAACCGGATAATACCGGCGGAAGGAAGCAGGAATTTACATAGAAGACCAAAGCAGCAGTATGCTGTTTTCGTTGTATGTAGATACGGTGTGGTTCCTCCTCGCGCAAACGAAGGAGGATTTTTTTATGTTTTACAATGTTGTAGTGAATGACTGGGGCGAAACAACTTATGTCCCGACCACCCTTGGTAATATCCTGTTGGCAGTTGTGATCATTGCCCTTCTTGGGGTTGCCATGTATTTTGCCGGAAAAGGCAATAAAAAGGTGACAAAGAAGCTTTCTGCAAAGCAGCTGGCATTCTGTGCACTTGCAATTGCCCTCGGAACTGTGCTGTCCAATATTAAGGTATTCCATTTCCCAACAGGTGGCTCTATCACATTATTATCTATGCTGATGATCGCTCTGCCTGGGTATTGGTTCGGTCTTGGTGCAGGTATCATGACTGGTGTGGCATATGGTATTCTGCAGCTTCTGATCGATCCGTATGTATTGTATCCGATGCAGCTGGTTGTTGACTATATTCTGGCTTTTGGAGCACTTGGGCTTTCAGGACTGTTCGTAAACGCAAAGAATGGTCTGATCAAGGGATATCTTGCAGGTGTAGTTGGCAGATATGTATTTGCAGTAATCTCCGGCTGGATATTCTTTGGTGCTTATGCCTGGGAAGGCTGGGATCCATTGCCTTACTCACTGGCATACAACGCAATTTATATCTTTGCAGAAGCAGCTATAACAGTAGCGATTCTGTGTATTCCCCCTGTAAAGGATGCACTGGCACGCGTAAAGAAAATGGCAATTGAATAATCGGGATTATTTTCCATAATCTACTTGACACCTCCCTGAATATTCCGTATCATTTTAGTATAGATGAAATCGGTTTCAAAGGGAGGTGTCCTTTTGCAGAATAATGATAAAACAATCACAATATATGATATAGCGAAAGAAGCAGGAGTATCTGCGTCTACGGTATCCAGAGTATTGACGAACAGCGCAAATGTGCGGAGCGAGAAGAAAGAAAAAATAATGGCATTGATTGAAAAATATAATTTCAAACCCAATGTCATGGCAAGAGGTCTTGCAGATACGAAGACGCATACCATCGGAATCCTGTCTGCAGATATCAGGAATCCCTATTATGCAGCTATGTTCGTTGCATGCGAGAAGGCAGCCAGAGAAGCCGGATATACAGCTGTTCTGTGCAATTTTCTTGGGGACGAGGAGACAGAGAAGAAGCTGCTTGTGAGTTTACAGGAGCAGAAAGTGGATGCGATTATCCAGTTTGGCGGCAGAGTGGATGATCTGGTATCCAAGGAAGAATATGTGGAGCTGGTCAACCAGATCATGGCTAAGACACCGGTTGTCATAACCGGTAAACTGGATGGAACCAGATGCCATACAGTACGTATTGACAGTATGCAGGCAATGGAGCTGCTGATGGATCATCTGCTGGAGCTGGGGCACAGACGTATTGCACTGATAGGCGGAGACCTGGATGTCCTTGCTACATTTGAGAAATTCCAGCGTTATAAGCAGATTTTGAATGAGAATCACATTGATTTTGATCCAAGACTGGTAACAGATCATGGAAGCTATGATTTTGAAACCGCATACAGACAGACTGCACAGATGCTGGATGATGGGGTGAAGATGACTGCAATTATTGCAATCAATGACTTTTCGGCAATGGGCATTATGAAATGCCTGACAGAGAGAGGGTATCATATACCGGAAGACGTTTCTGTGGTAAGCTACGATAATACTTATATGGCAGAGATGGGTATACCGCCGCTGACCAGCGTAGATTATAATTATGAAGAATACGGCAGAAAGCTGATAGATACGGCAACTGCACTGGCTGAGGGCAGAAAGGTAGGGCGGCTGCGCATGGTCACGCCGACACTGGTGGTAAGACAGAGCAGCGGAGCCTGCCATGAGAGATAATATGAAATTGATTGCATAAATATTGGTAATATGTAGAAGAACCTGATACAAATCGGGTTCTTTTTTGCTTTTATCAATAGGTGATGTGTACAAAATGTATGAACAAATATTATGCAAAAGAACCAAATATGTACAAATTGTGTCTAATATATTGACGTGACAGTATAAATGGTGCTAATATTCAAGTATGAAATCGGTTGCAAGATAGCGAATTAACGAGGAGGTTGCAATTATGGGGAAAACAAATGTAAAAGTTGCTAAACCAAAATCCGGGCTGACCTTTTTCCAGAAGGTCAAGCGTTCCAGAATATTATTGCTGATGTGCTTACCGGCAATACTGTTCTTTATAGCATTCAGCTATGCGCCATTGCCGGGTATCTGGGTTGCCTTTGTGAAATACAACTACAGAAATGGTATTTTTGGAAGCAAGTTCGTGGGGTTACAGAACTTCGAATTCCTGGCTCAGTCAGGTAAGCTGTTGACGCTGACAAGAAATACAATCCTTTACAATCTGGCGTTTATTATTTTAGGAAATGTCATCGCAGTATTTATCGCAATCCTGCTTAATGAGATTCAGAGCAAATGGTTCAAAAAAGTATCCCAGACAATGATGTTCCTGCCATACTTCATTTCACAGGTTCTGGTGGGAGTTCTGGTATACAACTTACTGAATTATGACTTTGGTTTTGTGAATGGAATCATCAGAGCACTTGGCGGTTCGGAGGAACATCTGTTGAATCCATACGGGAATCCTAATGTATGGCCGGTATTGATGGTACTCATCAACTTATGGCAGAAGACAGGATATAACTCAGTTGTATACTTCGCAGCAATCTGTGGCATTGATTCAGAGATTATTGAAGCAGCCAAGGTAGACGGTGCAAATGGCTTCCAGAAGATCAGATACATCATTCTTCCAAGCCTGAAGCCAACAATCGTTATCCTGTTACTGTTCGCATTGGGCGGTATTGTAAAAGGTGATTTTGGTCTCTTCTATAATATAGTAGGAACGAACTCATTACTGTATCCTACAACAGATATCATTGAGACATATGTATATCGGGCAACAATGACAGACTTTAACTTCTCCTATGCTTCAGCAGTTGGTCTGTACCAGTCCATCATCGGTTTCGTTATGGTCATGGTAGTAAATGGTGTAGTTAAGAAGATTGAGCCTGACTACTCATTATTCTAAGGATTGGAGGAATGTAAAATGGCAAAGAAAAAAGATTTGGATTTAATGACCTCCAGTGCAAAAGTAAAACTTGGAGTATCAGATATCATAATCAGAACAGTTGGTTATATCATCGTATCAATATATGCTATCTGCTGTATCTTCCCATTCCTGATCATTGTATCTTCCTCATTTACCAATGAAAAGGTAATCAGGGCAGAAGGCGTACAGCTCATTCCTAAGGAGGTAACGTTAGAGGCATACAACATGGTATGTAAGGGTGGCACAATCTGGTGGTCATATGTACTGACAATTGTACTTACCGTAGTTGGTACAGCAATTGGTTTAAGCTGTATCGCAATGGCTGGTTATGCTTTACAGAGAAAAGACTTCCCATTCAGAAACGGTATTTCCTTCTTCGTATATTTCACCAGCCTGTTCCAGGCAGGGCTTGCTCCTTATTATCTGCTGATGGTACAGACATATCATTTGAAAGACAGCTATCTTGCAGTATTATTACCACTGCTGATGTCACCATGGCTGATTATCCTGATGAAGAACTTTGTTAAGAGTATTCCTCATGAGATTACAGAATCAGGTAAGATAGATGGTGCGGGCGATTTCAGGATTTTCGTATCACTAATCCTGCCTATGTTAAAACCGGCACTGGCAACCATCGGACTGTTCCTTGCATTAGGTTACTGGAATGAATGGTATCAGTCATCACTGTTCTTAAGCTCCAATGTCAAGATTATTCCTTTGCAGTTCAACCTGTACCGTGTTGTAAACGAAGCACAGAGCTTAAAGAACTCCATCGCAGGACAGTATGTAACGGTAACAGATCTGCCAACAGAGACTTTGAAGATGGCTACAGCGTGTCTGGCAACAGGACCTATCGTATTACTGTATCCTTTTGTACAGAAATATTTCATCGGCGGTATTACCGTTGGTGCAGTCAAAGGTTGATTTAAAACATAATAACAGAAATGTAGGCCTCATGAAGGGGATTACATATAACTGCCATGGGCAGGGGGTTAAGTCCCATGGCAGAAGAAGCAACAAATATTATTTATTTATATTAGGAGGGCAATCTATGAAAAAGAAATTAGTATCCTTACTTCTGGCAACAACAATGGTTGCAGGACTGGCAGGCTGTGGCGGTTCAAATGGTGGCTCCGCAGATACAAGCGCAACAACAGATTCCAAGACGGAAACATCTGCCACAACAGCTGATACATCAGCATCCGGTGATACAGCTTCTGCTGAAACAGCAGATATTGATACTTCTGAGCATGTAGTTATCACATACATGACAACAGGTGGTTCTGATGAAGGTAACGGCAACCCTGATATGCTTGCCAAATTAAATGAGATCTTAACAGAGAAGGTTAATGCAGAATTAAAGATCTATCACATTGACTGGACAAATTACTTATCTGTATATAACCTGACACTGGCACAGATGGACGGTTCTGTAGACTTGGTTGGTACAGCTTCCGACTGGCTGGATGCGTGGCCAAATGCCAAGAATGGTGCATTCCTTGAATTATCAGAAGATATGTTAAAGACATATGCACCTAAGACATGGGAAAGCGTATCTCCTGAGCACTGGGATCTGTGTAAGTATAACGGTGAGATTTATCTGATGCCTGAAGATAATTATGCACAGTGGACTAACCACGGTTTTGCATATCGTCTTGACTGGGCTAAGGAAGCCGGCCTTACAGATGGCGTAAAGAGCTGGGAAGACCTGACAACATATTTCAAATATGTAAAAGAAACATATGGCAATGATCTGAAGTATCTGTGGGATTCAGACGGTACACAGTATAATCAGATGGTTGGTGGATGGATTACATCCCACAGCAACTATGTAGCAATTGATGGTTTGAATTCAGGCGCTATGTGGGGCGGCAGCAAGGATGATCTTTACACAGTATATTCTCCGTACATGACAGATACAGATTCTCTTGTAGAATATGCTAAGTTAATGAAGGAATGGAATGATCTGGGAGTATTCCCTACTAATGTACTGAACAATACAGCATCCCAGAACAGAGATGAATACAGGGTTGGCCAGGTTGCAGTAGAGCAGCATCATACACAGACATGGACAGACCTGTGCTCACATACATCAAACAACACAATTTATGATACAGATGAAGATGCAGAAACAGGTTTCTTCTACTTCGGTGAAGAGACAGGCAACGTAGTAGCACTTTCCATTACTCATGGTGCAATGGCAGTATCTGCCGGTTCCAAGAATCCTGAGCGGGCATTAATGGTATATGACTTATTAAGAAATGATCCTGAGTGCTACCGTCTCTTCAACTATGGTATTGAAGGTGTCCAGTATGCAATTGATGAGAATGGCATGAAGTATACACCTGATACATATGACCAGGCAACACAGGAGATTCAGACAAACTTCTGGTGGGGACGTAACGATGACCTTGAACTCAAGGATGCTACAAAGAACTGGGATGCAATCGATAAGCTCTATGCTGAATATGATTCTCTCAAGATTGACTATCCATATGGACAGTTCATTCCTGATGTAGATGATATCCAGGGCAAGATTGATAATGTATCAAGCGTACAGGAAGAGTACATGAAGCAGATTTCCTTTGGACTTTATACAGGTTCCGCAGAAGATATCGTTGCTGAGTATCAGGCAGCTCTTGAGAAGGCTGGTATCAATGATGTAACAGCGGCTATTCAGGAACAGATCAGTGCAACATACAATAAATAAGCAGAGTTAGCATATGCTTTCATACAAAGGGTGTACACAAAGCTTCGCCTAGAAGTGAGGTACACCCTTTTGTTTTGAAAAAGGAATGAAATATACAGAAAGGCATGGTATATCTATGGGACAATTCGAAATCAAAGATAATTTTTATCTGAATGGAGAGCCTTTTCAGGTAATATCCGGAAGCATTCATTATTTCCGTGTTGTGCCGGAGTACTGGCGTGATCGATTAGAAAAATTAAAAGCCATGGGATGCAATACGGTGGAGACCTATATTCCATGGAACATGCATGAACCAAATAAAGGGGAATTTCACTTTGAAGGAATTCTGGATGTGGAGAAATTTGTGCGTACAGCACAGGAGCTGGGATTATATGTAATTATTCGTCCTTCTCCTTATATTTGCGCAGAATGGGAATTTGGCGGACTTCCTGCCTGGTTGTTAAAAGAAGATGGAATGAGACTTCGTGCAGTCTATGAACCATTTTTAAAACATATCAGAGAATACTATGAAGTGTTGATGCCAAAGCTAATACCGTTGCAGATCACACAGGGTGGTCCTGTGATCATGATGCAGGTCGAGAATGAATACGGTTACTACGGTGATGACACCAGATACATGGAGATCATGCGTGACATTATGGTAGAAGCAGGAGTGGAAGTGCCACTGATCAGTTCTGACGGACCTTTTGATGAATCACTGAGCTGTGGCAAGGTGGATGGAGTACAGGTAATGGGTAATTTTGGCTCCAGGACCAAAGAAAGATTTGAAGTTCTTTCCCGTTATAATGATGGCGGACCTCTTATGTGTGCGGAGTTCTGGGTTGGCTGGTTTGACCATTGGGGAAATGGGGGGCATATGAAGGGGAATCCTGACAGCCCGCAGGATCTGGATGATATGCTGGATCTGGGACATGTGAATATCTATATGTTTGAGGGTGGAACCAATTTTGGATTCATGAATGGATCTAACTATTATGATCAGATCACACCGGATGTCACTTCCTACGATTATGATGCTCTTTTGACAGAGGCAGGAGATATTACACCGAAATATGAGGCATTTCAGAAGGTAATCTCCAAGTATGCGCCAATTCCTGAGGTGAATTTAAGTACACCTATCCGTAAAAAGGCATATGGTGAGCTTACGTCAACTGCCAAGGTAGGGCTGTTTGAAACCTTAGAGGATATTTCCTCTCCGATTGTGGATACTTTCCCTGTATGCATGGAGAAATGTGGACAGAATTATGGATATATCCTGTATCATTCTCCGCTTTCCAAGGAGAAAAATATAGAGCGTATCCGTCTTTGGGGAGCAAATGACAGAGCGAAGCTTTATGTTGACCACAAACCATTAACGACACTCTACGACAGACAGCTTCTTGGTGAATACAGCGTACAGCTGGATCAGGTTGTCATGGCAGAGGATATGAATGCCATGAAGTCAGAGACACCAGTATTTAAGCAGGAACCGGTGACATTTGAGCCAGGCGCTCCACTGGATATTCTGATGGAGAACATGGGACGTGTAAATTTCGGCCCTATGATGGAACATCAGCATAAGGGCATTAAAGACTGTGTACAGATCAATGGTCATATGCACTATAACTGGACAATGTATCCGCTCCCGCTGGATAACGTGGACAAGATAGATTTTACAAAGGGTTATACAGAAGGACTTCCTGCATTCTACAGATTTGAACTGGAAGTAACAGAGCGGGCAGATACTTTCCTGGAGTTAGATGGCTGGGGAAAAGGCTGTGTATTCTTAAATGGCTTTAACCTGGGAAGATTCTGGGAGATTGGTCCGCAGAAAAGACTCTATATACCTGCTCCTTTGTTAAAGGAAGGCAGAAATGAGATCATAGTCTTTGAAACGGAAGGGAAATCCACCGGTAAAATTGCATTAAAAGATGAACCTGATATTGGTTAAAAAAAATCCTGACCTTGGATGCCTTAGGGAATTTCAAGGTCAGGATTTTTTTGTTTTATATAAGTCTCAATTAATTGTTAGCAGGAACTGTAACCGCCAGGGTTTTAAGCATTTCTCCGCTTATGGTCACGACTGCCGGAATATCTGAATCCGCCTGTACATAAGCAATCAGCTCTCCGTGGTAAGCTCTGCGGTAATTTGCTGTATATTCTGTAACATCTGCCAGGTCGCCATTCTCCAGGCCAAGCAGCCTGCCACCTACTACCTGCACCTGCAGCATGGAGCTTGCCTGATAGGAGCGGTGTCCGTTAGAATCCAGCAGGGTAATGGCGATTTGATAGAGATTTCTGCCATTCGTTAATTCTGACACGTATGTCAGGTTTTCTGCAGGCGTGTCTTTTTCGGGCTGATATACTTCTGCTGACATCTGACATGGAGAACCGGTAGAATGCAGGGTATCGCTGATCCGCTGATGGACTCCTACGCCGGTGGCTTTCAATTCTCCCGGAGCAAAAGGCAGAGTAACGAGGATACAGTCTTTCTCTTCGTCCTTATCATAAGTACCAAGCGTCTTGCCATTTAAAATCAGTTCAACCTGTGGCAGATTCGTATAACATTTAACAACCACTTCTTCACCTTGCACATAATCCCAACACTCAGATACAGGAGCAAACTCACAATCTATTGGCTGCTTGGAGGTTTCACCCCAGGAAGTACGGCAGCTGTCTTCGGCGGCTATTGTGGCCAGATGAATCATGGGAATAGAAGACCACAGACTCTGTCTTCTGTAGTAACCTGTCTTTTCAAAGCCTGCCATAGTCATAAGACCTGCGCCTGAACCGTGGATAGGCCAGCCATGGGCTTCTCCCAGATAATCAATGCCTGTCCACAGGAACTGACCGGATATGTAGGCGTTATCAGTAACTGCTTTCCAGGCAGACAGACTATGTCCATTCTCACTGCCAAGAAACGGCTTGTCCGGGAATGCTTTATGATGTTCCTCGTATAAATGTTCTTTATAATTGAAACCGACTACATCCAGAGGGTCAATGAAGCCCAGCTTGGCAGATAACTCAGGAAATGCAGCAGCCAGAGTAACAGGATGTGTGGCATCAGTCTTATGCACGATCTCACATAACTCTCTGGATAATACAGCCAGACGCTGCGCATTAGGGCGGGAAGGATTGTACATTCTCTCGGCGGCTGGTTTGTTACTGTCATTATTACCTGTCATGGTTGAGAAACTGGGATGACAGTAAGGATCATTAGGATAATCAATCTCGTTTCCGATACTCCACATGACAATACTTGGATGATTGCGGTCTCTTAAAATCATATCTGTCAGATCTTGCTCATGCCATTTAGGATAATTGACGTAATAGCCCTGATGTTTAGGGGGATATACGTTGTGACCGGTACTCCATTTGTTCTTAGGACCTTCCCATTCATCAAAGGCTTCATTAATCACGAAGAATCCAAGGGCATCACACAGTGCGTATAATTCCGGCATATGAGGATTGTGGCTCATACGCAGGGCATTACAGCCCATTGCTTTCAATTTTGCCAGTCTTCTGTGCCATACAGCAGCAGGAACAGCATTGCCGAAACAGCCGGCATCTTCATGAACGCAGACACCCTTAAACTGATAAGGGACGTCATTTAGGAAAAATCCCTCATCTGCGTCAAAGCGTAGGGAGCGTATGCCCACCTTACGGGTATCGGCAAGCGTATGAACGGACTGTTCTCCTTCTTTGTAAGAAAGATATGTTTTTAAAGTATAAAGAGAAGGTGTTTCCGGTGTCCAACAGCATGGATGCGGTACAGTGCTTTGCACTTTTGTGACACATGTGTCATGTGCTGCAATCTCCTGATGCGCAATCTGCTCTGATATCAGTGTATCGTCAGGGGCAAAGAGCAGACTGGTCACTGTTACCTGGTTGTCCTGACCGGTACAGTTGACTAATTCCTGCGTAATTTCACAAACAGCCTGCTCACTGTTTACCTGTGGTGTAGAGAAGAAGATGCCATTTTCCACAGGGTGAATGGATTCTTCGATACGAAGTTTCACTTTTCTGGTAATGCCACTGCCTGTATACCAGCGGGAATCAGCAATTTCCCTATGGTCAACATAGACAGAGATAATGTTATCTGCATCGTAACGGAACTGTTCGGTAATGTCATAAGAGAAGCTGATATAACCGTTTGGACGCTCTCCCAGATAATAACTGTTGCACCAGATGCGGCTGTTCTTGTATACACCGTCAAAACAGATGCTGATCTGCCTGCCACGCCAGCTCTCATCAGGTTTTATATGAAGTCTGTACCAGCCGATGCCGCCGGGCAGATAGCCTGTTCCGCTGGAACAATTCCTGTCAAAAGGCAGTGTAACAGACCAGTCATGCGGAAGTGTCACTTCCTGCCAGTCTGTATCATCATACCATGCCTGCCAGGCTTCCGGCTCATCCCCCATATGAAACCGGCAGTGGTCAGATAATGTAATAATCTGTGTATCCATAATAAGAAATCCCTCCATGTTTTGTGTCACAAGTATAAATCATTATTTATATTATAAGATTTTATAGTGGCAAGGTCTATGATAAATTTCTATAAAAATAGTAAAAATAGGGCATAAATTGCACGTACAATACATATAATATCTATTCAATATACAGATAATATGATACAATATATCTGTTAAATTGGGGACATGTCATCGAGGGACAATGTATGAGATACGTGAAATTAGAAGAAGCAAGACCGGGTATGCGGCTTGCTTATGGATTATTTGATTCTCTGGGAAGAACACTGATCAGTGAAGGAACGCTGCTGACTTCCGGTTATATTCAAAGGTTAAATGAATATGGATTTGACGGGGTATATATTACAGATGAATTATCCAGGGATATTCATATAGAACCTGCGATTACGCCTTCTTTAAGAACGGAAGGCCTTATGTGCGTGCGTGAAAGCAACATAGATAAATGTCAGAAGATAGCCGGCAAGATTGTGGAAGAGATATTGGCAAAAGGTAAGATATCTCTGGATTTGACAGATCTGCGTTCTTTTGACGATTATACCTATGCCCATTCTGTGAATGTGGCAGTGATTGCCTGCGTCATAGGATTTGGACTGAAACTGAAAGAAGAAGATCTGCAGGATCTCGTTACGGCAGCTCTGCTACATGACCTGGGCAAACTGGCAATTCCACAGGAAATCCTGAATAAACCGGGCAGATTGACACAGGAAGAATATCAGATCATGAAATCGCATGCATTGTTATCCTATGAAATGATCAAGGAGAGGTGGGATCTGTCAGCACAGATTAAAATAGCAGTATTATATCATCATGAAAATGTAGATGGCAGCGGTTATCCGGAAGGGCTGGAGGGCATTGAACAGACTATGTTCACCAGAATCCTTCATGTGGCAGATGTATATGATGCACTGGTTTCCAGAAGACCTTACAAAGAGCCGTATTCCCCCTATGAAGCATCAGAATATCTGATGGGTGGCTGCGGTATTATGTTTGACCGCCATGTGGTTGCGACTCTGTTGAAATACGTGCCTCTTTATCCTAAGGGAAAACAGGTCTGTCTGTCGGACGGAAGAGTTGGCATCATTATGGAAAATTCTGACTACCACAATTTAAGACCGGTTGTAAAGCTGTTTGATGGAACAATACTGGATCTGGCAGATAGGGAGAATCTCAATATTACTGTAAAAAAGGCAGTTGGTGAAGAACTTGGTGAATCCTCGGAAGCTGAGAAATCGCGAAAGAAAATGCTGCAGCCATTTAAGAGATACCGTCTGCTGGTAGTAGATGATATGAAGACGAATCTGGAAGCATTAAGAGGCATTCTGGAGAACCTTTATGATGTTGTGCTGGTAAAATCAGGAAGACAGGCTCTTTTGTACCTGGATAAGAATGAAAGGCCAGATCTGGTACTGATGGATATTGATATGCCTGAAATGGATGGTATAGAGGCGGCACGTAAAATTAAGGAAAAGACCAGAGATATGGTTCCTATTCTGTTCATTACTGCAATAGGTGATAAGAATACTGTCATGGCATGCCGCAGGATCAATGCGGCCGGTTACATACTGCGGCCTTATAGTCCTGTGTTTGTGAAATCAGAGATTAAGAGAATTCTTACAGGGCGGGGTGATTGGGAATGATATTGACAATACTGGTTGCTGCATTGCTTTTTACTTTGTTTGTTTTACAAAGATATATTGCCTGTAAGGAACATTCCCGTACGCACAGACTGCTGCCGCTGATGCTCGGAATCATATGCATTACGGATTTTTATCAGATTGTGGAATATCTGACCGGAGAATATGTGGTATTTTCTTTCCTTGAGGAGCTGTTAATGCTGCAGACACATTATTTCCTTATGCAGTATATTATGGATGTGCTAAAAATCCGTTTCCGTAAGGAAATACGTATTTTCCTGTTCATTGGATTAGTCGCAGCAGATATTTCCATGATATTGGCGTATCGTGAAAATGCAAATGCCTATAACATGATATTCTGGCTGGCACTTGGCAGTTATGTGATTACTATGATCTACTATACTGTTAAGGCTTATTTCGTGCGCTCTTACAGCATAAAAGAACGATTTGTAAACATAGCCCTGTTTCTTGCAATTATAATTCCAAGCATGGGGCTTGTGGCGCAGGATATCATCAACAGACCCTGGGGAGAAGCCATTGTTCCGGTGACATTATGCTGCAGCTGTGGAATTGTATTATATCTGATGGAGACTCATCAGCTGGCGGATACGACAACACTGCTTATTGAGAACCTGTATGATACATCAGAGATCGCAGTTGTATTAATAGACCAGGACTATTACTATCTGGACGCAAACGAGGCGGCACACAGGCTTTTTGCAAAAGAATTTGCCATGCTTTCCGGGAAAAAGAAAAGAATATCCTGCAAGGAACAGTTAAAGAATCTGTTGAAAAACCCCAAGGAAGGTGTGGAGTTCGTTTCCAGAGGAGGTGCATACTATCAGTGCATACTTCAGCCTGTAACTTTTCACAACAGAAAAAAGGGCTATATCCTGTCAGCAGTTGATATCACAAAGCAGAAGCAGGAAACGGCACTTATGGCGCAGCTTAAAGAAATGGCAGAAGAACAGGCAGTATCCAAAAGCCGCTTTATGGCATGCATGAGCCATGATCTGAGGAGCCCATTGCATGCAATTATCGGCATCAGCGATATCATGCTTGGCAAAAGAGAGGTAGAAGGTCGCAGCCGTTCTTTGATCCGATATGTAAAAAATGCAGGAAATACATTGCTGGAGCTGGTAAATTCCATTCTTCTTTTCTCCAAGATTGAGGCTGGTAAGCTGGAACTGAACAGTGCGCCGTATGATCTGGAGAAGATACTGGAAGACATGACGAATATGTGCATTGTGAATCTGCAGAACAGACCGGTCAAAGTCTCCATGGTAATCAAAACAAAACATCCGTCACAGTTCCTTGGAGATGAGATACGTGTCAGGGAAATGCTGCAGAATCTGCTGGCAAATGCAGTGAAGTATACGGAACAGGGGGAGATTCGCTGCGAACTGACCTGTAGAGAAAGTTCAAAAGGATATGAAATTAATTGCATGGTAGCAGACACGGGAAGAGGACTGAGCAGTTATCAGCTGGCACATGTTTTTGATGAATATTCCAGCTATGGAGAGGAAAAAGATAAGGAAAGCACAGGTCTTGGGCTTTTTATAGTCAAACAGCTGGCAGAAATGATGGGAGGAAGTGCGATTGCCGAGAGCGATGGCGTACATGGCTCCATATTTCGCTTTACGATTTATCAGGAGGCGGCGCCAGCGGCAAGTATGCGTCCCGCAGCAACGTTTAATGAAGAAATATTACTTAAACGACATAACTATGGGACAGAACGTGTCAGACCAAACTGGATTTATCCTGATGCCAGAGTGCTTATTGTAGATGATATGAAAGTAAATCAGGAGATTCTCAAAGAGAGACTTCACCCATGGAAGGTTATGACAGATACTGCCGGCAGCGGTCATAAAGCGATAGAAGCAGTACAGAAACAGTCTTACCAGCTGATACTGATGGATCATATGATGCCTGATATGTCAGGGATTGAAGTCGAAGAACAGATACAGAAAATTACCAGAGTTCCTGCTATACTGATTACAGCAGATGATTCAGATGAGCTGGATGATCATTATCAGGAGTATGGATTCCAGGCACTGCTGCATAAGCCTATAGATATGACGCTCTTTCAGAATGCACTGGAGATTCTGATGCCTGATACATTCAGGAAGAGCCCTGAGGGGAGGGATGCTGTACAGTCCCTGGAAGAAAGTGGATATGAAGGCAACCAAAGAGGATACCGCCGTACTCTGGAGGCTTTTGTCTCTGAGGCAGAACCGTTGATTGGCGAGATTATGGGATATGCCATGGACAATCATGAACTGTTCCGGACCAAAGTCCATGGAATCAAAGGAGCAAGTCTTCAGGTGGGGCAGAGCGCATTGGGCGAGTCGGCGGAAATCATGGAAATGGCTGCCAAAACGGACAATTATGCATATATTGACAGACATATAGAATCTTTTGTGGAAGAACTGGAGAATGCACTGGGTGAAGTCAGGACTGAATTATCCAAGATGAAGATTCAGACAGGCATGGTGACTCCATCACAGGAGAAATATTCTTCCCAAAAGGTATTCCATAATCTGAGGGAAGGCTTTGACAAGTATGATATGGGACTGATAGAGGATAACCTGCGCATTCTGCAGTCTATGGAGCTGTCCCGGACTGAGAGGAAGCTGGCGGATAAGGTGCAGGAAGCCTACAGTGAGCTGGAATATGAGACCGGAGCTGCACTGCTTGCCCATTTTGTCTGAAGCCAGCGTAACTTTTTCTTCGGATGAATAAAAAAATTTAAGAGAACACCAAAGTCTGATAAAGTTAAAGGCGACCAAACCAAACTTTAGAAAGACAGAGGTGTTCTCCATGGTTAAAAGTATACAGTATGCAAGAATATCAAGGGATGGAAACCGGTTCTTTATTACGGATATTTCGATTAATCTTCTCAAACTCCCTTCCTCTCAGGGTATTGTGGGTGAGAAGTCTTTTGTTGCTTCCCGCTGATGCATTTTTCCGGTATTGTCCAGGGGTACAGCCGTTATGCTGACGGAACTGTCTGCA
>QWCY01001826.1_pt1 | contig 87010 bp, 73 predicted proteins | sample 1972631 | NCBI WGS metagenome assembly QWCY01 (sample SAMN09866696, study PRJNA288562) | Human gut metagenome isolate pre1_stool, whole genome shotgun sequencing... | isolation source: gut | host: Homo sapiens | place: USA: California
ATGTGCTTTTTTCTGATAATACCAGTCAGGATACTTTTCCAGTCCCAGTTCTTTATAATGATGGCGTTCATAGTTGCAGACATTCCAGAGTTTGGAAGCTGCATAACACATATGTCCTATAATGTTGGAATATTCCGGCCGGATTTTTACAGATGTCCTGTGTGACAGCAGCATTCCTCTTTCCCCCTTCCAGCAGCTATGCAGATAAAAATTTACCCTTCACCTTGATTTAATACGATTTGCTCTGATGTTCAATATAACGGCGGATATTTTCTTCAGATACAGACCCGATTGTTTCCACATAATAGGAATGATTCCATAGCTCTCCCTTCCACAGCTGGTTTCTTATTTCCGGAAAACGTTCGAATAATTTTCTGCCGGTGATCCCTTTCAGATACTTGACAATTGCTGTTATAGACAGCTTTGGTGGAGCTGATACAAAGCAATGGACATGGTCTCCTTCACCACATTCAAATAAATGAACAGTAAAGCCCTTATCCTCAGCAATCTGCTGCACCAGTTCCTGAAGGTATTCCTCAATATCTGGGGTTAATATCTTCCGTCGGTATTTCACCGACCATACCATATGGTAGTTAATATTACATACACAAGTTCTATAATGTATTAGATTTTCTTTCATACATATAGTATAACATAATGAATTGAAACATGCAATGAAAACCGAACATATTTTCGACTTGTTGTATGCCGGTTACGGCATTAATATCAAAGAGCTTAATATCAAAGAGTAAAGAGATTATTATATTATTTCAATGTGCAGATATGCACAATTCTACGCTTTCATCTCGGTAATTGAATTGCCGAGGATTCCCGCTTATCGTCCTAAAATACATAGTCTCACCCCTTCAAGAAAAGTCATCACGTTTTATAAGCTTTTATTCGCAATTTTCTCACGTTTTTCATTACTATCTTAACACAAAAATCACGTTTTATGTGCATTAAATTATTTAGACCTATATCCGCTTTCCTTACAACCACAATCAGACCAGGCAGAAAGCCGCCAGCATATAAACCAACACACGGACCAAACAAATCACGCTACTGGTGTTCCAAACAAATACTGGTAACACAAAAAGTTCCGGTAACCGATGTCTTTCCACCGTTTACCGGGACTTTTTATGGTTTCTTTTTAAGCTTCTTCCACGATTTTCACACCCCATGCAGGCATTTGGAGAGCGGTGCCATTTTCTACGGCGGTGTTTTCTAACAGCTCTATGCCATTTTTATAATCATAAGGCATTTCCAGTTCCATACCAGAATAATTCAAGAAATAACAAACAGTTTTTCCCAGATCATTCAAACCTTTTCGCACAATAATTGGGTAGTGGTATTCTGGGATTTCTACGTCTGCTTCCGGGAGCACGGCTTTATAAACGGACTTCAGGGTTTCCTCGTCTGTCATGCAGCCGATGTATACGGCCTGGCCTTTTCCGTAGTGGTTTCGGGTGATAGCGGCGTAATCTTTCCAATTATAGTGCTCGTAAGATGCCAGCACTTCTGCTCCTTCCGAAACCAGAAGCTCCATAAATACATTCGCAGCTGGGTGTGCATTGCCTTTCTGATCTGTTTTTTTCAGAATAACTTCCCCTGTTAAGCCCACATTTTTCGGGAAAGTGAACTGATCGTAATGGACTCCGAAGCAGTTGCTCAGAATATGCGGCTGCACCTCATGGCTTACCTTCACATTTTCATTTGCAAAAGCAGTTTTAAAGGATGCAATCAGGGTTCCGCCATTTTCCACATACTGATTTAACCGTATGAGAAGCTCATCAGGTGCCGCATAAAGGGCTGGTACTATAATTGCTTTATATTGATCCAGATTCTCGGACTCTGGCCAGATGAAATCGCATTCTATGTTCATGTGATACAGAGTATCGTACATCCAACGCATAACGTCATTATAATAGATACTCTTAGCATCCGCGCCGGGTGCCTGTTCCTGGATTCGGAACCAGTTCAGAGCAGTAAGTGCTTCATTGCTGACCAGTACTGCCACTTCATTTTTCTTCTTCAGGTTAACCAGATGTTTTCCAAGGCGGGCAAACTCGTTACCAATTATGCAGGCTTCCCTGTAAGTGGCATTCTCCTGAAAATCATGACTAAGAATTCCCTTCCAGTAGGTTTCACAGGCATTGTGAATGGAATGCCAGTGCCAGTACATCACACTATTCGCTCCCGATGCCAGGTGACTGTATGCCTGTAATCTCAGCTGTCCTTTATATGGTGTCCATCCAGGAAATCCCTGTGCTTCGGTTTCAATTACCAGATAGTTATCCTGTTTCAGGGAGCGGATCAGATCTCCGCCGAATGCAATTTCTACGCCAGTGAGGTCGTCCTGTGTAGGATGGTAAATATCGGTTCCTGCAATTGTCAGGCACTGGGACGCATGCAGATGGTTTACATAAGGCTGAATGCCATAGGAATATCCACGCCACTCAAAATCCAGATTATGGGTTACAAACTGGTCTTCTCTTCTATATTCATTTACAATATCAGCCTGCCAGCCGAGGAATTTGTCCACCAGAGTTCTCTGGAATTTCTCAAATTCTGCGCCAAGGCTTCCGTTGATGGTTCCGCGCACATCTGGAAAATCCTCCCAGGCGTTGATTCGATTGCTCCAGTAATCCAGGCCAAATTCGTAATTCAGGGCATCCAGATCATCATGGAATTTTTCACGAATATATTTCACAAACTGCTCCTGCACGTTTTTTCCAGCAGTTCCGTAATATTTCGTCTCATTATCCAGCTGGAAACCGATGACGCACTTTCTATGTGCTGTGAGCTTCATCAGTTCTCGGATTACACGCTCCGCATAGAAAAGGTACACCGGATGGGTAATGTCCATGATCTGACGGGCGCCGTAAATGCCTCTTCCTCTTACTGTTTCAGCCAGTACATCCGGATGTGCCTTCACCATCCAGGTAGGCACAGCATAGGTAGGTGTACCGATAATCACATTGATTCCTGCCTCTTCCATGGCATCCATTACTCTTTCCACATGGGAAAAATCAAATACTCCTGGCTGCGGCTCGCAGGTGCTCCAGGTAGACTCGGCAATTCGAACGGTATTGATTCCCGCTTTTTTCATCATTTCCACATCTTTATCCAGGCGATCATACGGCATATACTCATCATAATATGCTGCTCCGTAAAGAAGTTCTTTCATATTCATCCTCCATTGTTTTTTATGGTATTATATCTTAGCTTGTAACTTATCTCAAATATAGTATAATTGTTACAAATAATCAATTTCATTTTCGATTTCGTCTATACAAATAAACTCAGAAATGGAGTACCTAATATGAAAAATATTTTTTCTGCCAGTTCCAGCACTGTCGATCTTTTTTCCTGGTCAGTGCGGCACTGGAAACAGTTACTGGCGGCAATTGTAATACTAAGCGCGATTGCCTTTGCCGGACATAAGCTTTATCTTTTTTATCCTTACCTGAATCTGCCCCATGTAACTACTGCCGATCTGGACGCCCTTGATCTGGATGGTTACGACAAGGTGATGTTTGTGGCACACCCAGATGATGATCTGCTCTGGGGAGGACGGCATTTGATTGAGGAGAAGTATCTGGTAGTATGTATGACCCGTGGAAATGATCCGGTTCGAAGCGCAGAATTTAAATCCGTAATGAAAGCTACCGGGGACAAATATCTGATTCTTTCCTACCCTGACAAAATCGGAAAAGATCGCAGCAGCTGGAACTACTGGAAAAAAGATATGGAAGCAGATATTGCCACAGTCCTGAACTACAAAGACTGGAAACAGGTTGCCACTCACAACGCAGACGGCGAGTACGGCCATCACCACCACCAGATGACTCACCAGCTTGTAAAAAAAGCCTATAAAGAGACAGACTGCAATGCTGATTTCTATTCTTTTGGAAAGTATTATGTAAATGATAAGGTTCCCTACGACCTTGAAGAAATGCCGAAAGACCTCTACATCCAGAAGCGCAAACTAGCCAAACTCTACACCAGTCAGCGGACTACCGTAAGGAAAATGTATCATATGCTGGCCTATGAGTACTGGCAGGAAATAGCAATAGAAAAATAATGTATAACACCAACGGGCAGGCAACTCAACTAAGAGCTGCTGCCCGTTCCTGATTTATTCCTGCTCAATCAGCACTTTCTTTCCCCAAAATGCAAATCCCAAATGTCTGATATTTTCTTTTCGAATTCCCCGTGCCATAAGCTCCGCATCATAATTTCTTTCCGCAATCTGCTGCAAAGCATTCTGTGCGGTTTCCTCCAAATCCTTTTCACGCTTTGCTTTATGCACTTTAAATTCTATTACATATGCTCTTTTATTTTTCTCCAGGGGCTCCATCATAATATCGTACCGTCCCAGACCGCTTTCCCGGTTAGAGGTAATTCTGTATTTATCTGCAAGGTCAACCATCAGCCCCAGTACAAAACCATGGTAAAACCGCTCCGGTTCCTCCTGCTCTTCTGCCTTTTTTCCAGTATCAAAAAAGCTGAAAGTCTGCATCGCAACCTGATTCATATACTGATTCATGTAATCCAGGTCATCTGACAATAATGCTTTAATAAAATCGTTGTACCTTACGGACACATTACCAAACCATCCCTGAATCATGCGGCGAAACATGTTCTGTACTTCAAAATTAGTCAGAGAAAGAATATAGTTTCCACCAGCGCCATCTTTTGAAGCTTTATTTACCTTCAAATATCCACAGGCCAGCAACAGACTCCACACAGCCGCACTGTTATTTTCCAGCTGCTCAAAAATGATTTCTTCATCAATGGCAGTTTCTATGGTCTTTCCCTCCAGCAAATCTTCCATAGCAATTTTGATATCTGAAGTACCGCCTTGAATCAGCTTATCAATCAACGAATTGGAGCTGGTATTAACCCAATAGCTGTCAAATTTCCCAGTATCCAGATATTTCGTAATAGACCAGGGATTGTAAATATCACTCTTATTTCCAAAGCAAAAACCATCGTACCATTTTTTCACATTATCCGCCTGATCCTGGAGTCCAAACAGCTGCAGGGCATTTCTCACTTCCTCCTCCGTAAAACCAAAAGAGGTGCTGTATTTATTTGAGGTGGTTGTCACTATTTCCAGATTATTAAGATCGGAAAAAATAGATTCCTTGCTGACCCGTGTGATTCCAGTTAGCAATCCACGTTCCATATATGGATTGGTTTTAAACGTATAATTAAACAGACTGCTCATAAAAGAGGTCAGTTCATTCCAGTACCCTTTCACATAAGCTTCCTGCAGCGGCGTATCATATTCATCCAGCAGAATCAACACTTTTTTCCCATAATACAGACTCATACAAAGAGATAATCTCCGAAGCGCCATAGCTGCAATGGTATTGGACATTTCACCATTCACATAGTCAAAATAGGCCTTTTCCTTCTCATTCAGTGCATCACTCTGGCGCAGATAATCATACTTCGCGTATAGATCCAGGATGGTCTGCACGATTCCTTCGCGCACATCGGAATAAGTATCGCCTTTCACAGAAGCGAAACTAAGAAAAATCACCGGATATTTGCCGTGAAGTTCCCAGTACTTCTCTTCTTTCCAAATCTCAAGCCCTGTAAAAAGATTCTCCTCCGCCTTGGATTGAATTGAGAAAAAATTCTCCACCATACTCATGTTCAAGGTTTTGCCAAAGCGTCTGGGGCGGGTGATCAACGTAACTGTATCCTGATTTTCCCACCATTCTTTGATAAACGCTGTCTTATCAATATAAAAATTATGATTCTCCCGAATGGATCTGAAATCCTGATTTCCAATGGATACGATTGGTTTCATAACAGCCTCTGACCTCCTTATCCGCATTTTTCCCACACTGATATGTATATATTCATTATGGCACACTTGAATGGTAAACTCAATCTGAAAAAAATTCATATTTACTGTAGCGGAAAAAAGCTGCATCCACACCAACCTTTTCAGGTTCTGGCATGGATACAGCTTTTATTATTTCTTATAATCTTTTTCGCAAAATAAATTTGCCCTTATTTATTTCTCAGCAGCCTCGCTCTTGGTTACAACAACCTTATCCAGATGCCAGATATCATCTACATACTCCTGGATGGTTCTGTCAGAGGAGAATTTACCACTGCATGCAGTGTTCAGAAGTGCCATCTTCGCCCACTTCTTCTCATCCTTGTAAGCTGCCTCCACTCTCTTCTGAGCCTCAGCATAGGATCTGAAGTCTCCGAGAATGAAATACTGGTCTGCTCTGGAGCAGTTTTTAGTGTTCAGAAGAGAATCATAGATATCTCTGAACAGCTCTGTATCGCTGGAGAAGGTTCCATTGATCAGCTGCATCAGTACCTGACGGATCTCAGCATCTGTGTTGTAGATAAAGTCTGGATCATATCCACCATGATTCTCATAATTAATGATCTGGTCAGCACTCATACCGAAGATAAATGCATTCTCCTGACCAACCTCCTCAACGATCTCTACGTTTGCACCATCCATGGTTCCAAGTGTAGGAGCACCGTTCAGCATGAACTTCATGTTACCTGTACCGGAAGCCTCTTTACTTGCAGTAGAAATCTGCTCGGAAACATCTGCTGCTGCAAAGATCATCTCAGCATTAGATACTCTGTAGTTCTCGATAAATACAACTTTGATCTTGCCGCCAATTGATGGATCGTTGTTTACAACATCTGCTACGCAGTTGATCAGTTTGATGATCTTTTTCGCACGCTCATATGCTGCAGAAGCTTTTGCACCAAAGATGAAAGTTCTTGGATAGAATTCCATCTCCGGATGTAATTTAATCTGGTTGTACAGATAGATTACATGAAGGATATTGAGAAGCTGTCTCTTATACTCATGAAGTCTCTTAACCTGTACATCGAAAATGGAGTGAGGATCAACTTCAACACCATTGTGCTCCAGAATGTATTTTGCAAGACGCTGTTTATTCTGGAATTTAATGTTCATAAATTCCTGAAGAGCCTTCTCATCGTCAGCATATACCTTCAGCTTGCTGATCTGGGAAAGATCTGTGATCCAGTCTGGTCCAATATGGTCTGTGATCCATGCAGCAAGATTCTGGTTTCCGTGAAGAAGGAAACGTCTCTGAGTGATACCGTTGGTTTTGTTATTAAATTTCTCTGGCATCATCTCATAGAAATCTTTTAACTCCTGATTCTTCAGGATTTCTGTATGAAGTCTTGCAACACCATTTACAGAGAAGCCTGCAACGATTGCAAGGTGAGCCATCTTAACCTGTCCGTCATAGATGATTGCCATCTTTTTGATCTTCTCATAGTTTCCAGGATATCTGTTCTGTACTTCAATGATGAAACGACGGTTGATCTCTTCGATGATCTGATATACTCGTGGAAGAAGTCTGGAGAACAGCTCGATTGGCCATTTCTCAAGAGCTTCAGCCATAATGGTATGGTTGGTGTAAGCAACACATTTGGTAGTTACAGCCCATGCATCATCCCAGCCAAGCCCTTCCTGATCCATAAGGATTCTCATAAGCTCTGCAACAGCCATAGTCGGATGAGTATCATTCATCTGGAATACAACCTTCTCGTGAAGCTTCTTGATATCATCATGTGTCTTTTTGTATTTCTCAATTGCAGCCTGAATACTTGCAGATACGAAGAAGTACTGCTGTTTCAGACGAAGCTCTTTACCGGACATTTTATTATCGTTCGGGTAAAGTACGTTTACAATATCCTTTGCAAGGTTCTCCTGCTCAACGGCTTTCTTGTAATCACCTTTGTCAAAGGAATCAAATCCAAACTCTTCGATAGCCGCTGCATCCCAGATACGAAGTGTATTTACTACATTGTTCTCGTATCCAACGATCGGCATATCGTATGGAATAGCCTTTACAGCCTGATATCCTTCATGGATGAATTTGTTCTGGCCGGTTGCCTGGTCATACTCAACTCTTACATATCCGCCGAAATGTACCTCTTTTGCATACTCCGGACGACGAAGCTCAAATGGATAGCCTTCCTCAAGCCATGCATCCGGAACCTCAACCTGGAATCCATCTCTGATTTCCTGTTTGAACATACCATAACGGTAACGGATTCCGCAGCCATATGCACTGTATCCAAGTGTTGCAAGGGAATCAAGGAAGCATGCTGCAAGTCTTCCGAGACCGCCGTTTCCAAGTGCCGGATCCGGCTCCTGATCCTCAAGTGCATTGATGTCGATTCCAAGCTCTTCAAGAGCTTCTTTCACTTCACCGTATGCGCCAAGGTTTAAAAGGTTGTTTCCAAGGGCACGTCCCATAAGAAACTCCATGGACATATAATATACGATTTTCGGATCCTGCTCTTCATAAGCATTCTGTGTATCAAGCCAGTTATCGATGATCACATCCTTCACTGTGTAGCTTACTGCCTGGAAAAGCTGCTCCTGAGTTGCCTCTTCAAGCTTTCTGCGGTAAAGAAACTTAACGTTGTCTTTTACACTTTTCTTGAAGGTTTCTTTGTCAAACTGTTTGTCAATCATTTTGATCCTCCTGTTGTATGTTAAATCAGAGCTTTGTAACACCAAGAGTTACATGCTCTTTATTAATATTCCACTCTTTTACATAACCATTTGTCTCGCCATAAACGACTTCCTCAGCCAGAACTTCAGATTTGATCTCAGCCTCATTTGCCTTCATGGTCTCGATAATCTTGTCATTATCTTTTACAGATACACGGATCTTATCCATAACCTCAAAGCCAGCCTCTTTACGCATGGTCTGTACTTTACTGATGATCTCGCGGACAAATCCCTCTTCGATCAGCTCAGGTGTCAGGTTGGTATCCAGAACAACTGCAGTCTCGCCTTCTGCCTCTGTTACATAACCTTCTGTCTGTGCAGTCTCGATGAGCAGGTCTTCCTCTGTAAGCTCAACCTTATTTCCATCGATATCAAGTACAAGTACACCGTTTGTCTTCAGGTCGCTCATGGCCTTGCTGCCGTTGATTTCTGCAAGTGCTGTGCGGATTCCGCCGAGAAGCTTGCCGTATTTCGGTCCCACTGTACGAAGCTGTGGCTTGAAGCTGTAGGAAATGAAAGATTCCACATCATCTGCGAATTTCACTTCTTTTACATTCAGCTCGTCTGCAATAATGTCTGTGAAATATTTATCCATCACCTTCGGAGCTTTTACATACATGGTTCCGATTGGCTGACGGTTCTTGATATTTGCTGTATTACGGCATGCACGGCCAAGAACAACAACGTCCAGAACTTCTTCCATGTTTTCTTCCAGATCCTTGTTGATCCACTCTTCCTTTACTTCCGGGAAGTCGCAGAGATGGATACTCTCAGGAGCTGTTTTGTCCAGAGATCTTACAAGATTCTGGTAAATATCCTCTGTCATGAACGGGATCATCGGAGCTGCAGCCTTGGCAACTGTTACCAGTGCTGTGTAAAGAGTCATGTACGCATTGATCTTATCCTGCTCCATGCCTTTTGCCCAGAAACGCTCACGGCAGCGTCTTACATACCAGTTACTCATCTCGTCTACAAAGCCCTGAAGTGCTCTTGCAGTCTCCGGAATCTTATAGTCGTTCAGATCCTCGTCAACAGTCTTTACAAGTGTATTCAGCTTGCTGAGGAGCCATTTGTCCATAACCGGAAGCTTGTCATAGTCGAGTGTATATTTGGTAGCATCGAAGTTATCAATATTTGCATAAAGTACAAAGAATGCATAGGTATTCCACAGAGTACCCATGAATTTACGCTGACCTTCCTGAACAGCCTTGCCATGGAAACGGTTCGGCAGCCATGGTGCACTGTTGATGTAGAAGTACCAGCGGATGGCATCTGCACCGTATGTCTGAAGTGCATCAAACGGATCAACTGCATTTCCTTTGGACTTACTCATCTTCTGGCCGTTCTCATCCTGAACATGTCCAAGAACGATAACATTCTTATATGGAGCCTGATTAAACAGAAGAGTAGACTCAGCAAGAAGGGAGTAGAACCATCCTCTTGTCTGGTCAACCGCCTCGGAAATAAAGTTTGCCGGGAACTGCTGTTTGAACAGCTCCTGATTCTCAAATGGATAATGATGCTGTGCAAATGGCATTGCTCCGGAATCGAACCAGCAGTCAATAACCTCCGGTACACGGTGCATAGTGCCGCCGCACTCCGGACACTTCATGGTAAGCTCGTCAATGTATGGGCGGTGAAGCTCTACTGTCTTGGCGCGCTCGTCACCAGTTTTCTCATAGAGATCCTGACGGCTTCCAACAGATTCCATATGACCGCAGCTGCACTCCCAGATATTCAGTGGAGTTCCCCAATAACGGTTACGGCTGATTCCCCAGTCCTGAACGTTCTCAAGCCAGTCGCCGAAACGTCCTTTACCGATGCTCTCCGGGATCCAGTTAATGGTGTTGTTGTTGCGGATCAGGTCGTCTTTAACAGCTGTCATTTTGATAAACCAGGATTCTCTTGCATAGTAGATCAGTGGTGTATCACAACGCCAGCAGTGTGGGTAATCATGTTCAAATTTCGGAGCATCGAACAGCTTGCCTTCTTTTTCAAGATCAGCCAGTACCATTGGGTCTGCTTTCTTAACAAATACACCGGCATATGGTGTCTCAGCAGTAAGATCACCCTTGCCATCTACAAACTGTACAAACGGAAGGTCATATTCACGTCCTACACGGCTGTCGTCTTCACCAAATGCAGGAGCGATATGAACGATACCGGTACCATCACTCATGGTAACGTAGTTATCACATACGAGATAATGCGCTTTCTTGCCCTTGGATGCTACATAGTCACCTGTGCATTTAAACAGTGGCTCATATTCCTTGTATTCCAGGTCTTTTCCTTTATAGGTTTCCAGGACCTCATATGCAGGCTCTTCTTCCTTTGCAAGCTTGCCAAGTACTTTGTCAAGAAGTGCTTCTGCCATATAATAAGTGTATCCGTCTGCTGCTTTTACTTTACAGTAAGTCTCATCCGGATTTACGCAAAGTGCAACGTTAGAAGGCAGTGTCCACGGTGTTGTGGTCCATGCCAGGAAATATGCATCCTCTCCAACCACTTTGAAACGTGCGATTGCAGAACGCTCTTTTACTAATTTATAGCCCTGGGAAACCTCCTGGGATGAAAGCGGGGTTCCGCAGCGTGGACAGTAAGGAACGATCTTGAAGCCTTTGTATAAGAGGCCTTTGTTCCAGATTTCTTTCAGTGCCCACCACTCGGACTCAATATAATTGTCCTCGTAAGTTACATATGGATGCTCCATATCAGCCCAGAAACCAACTGTTGAGGAGAAATCCTCCCACATTCCTTTGTATTTCCAGACACTCTCTTTACACTGCTGGATGAACGGCTCCATACCGTATTCCTCGATCTGCTCTTTTCCATCCAGACCAAGCTTCTTCTCTACTTCAAGCTCTACCGGAAGACCATGGGTATCCCATCCAGCCTTACGCGGAACCATGTAACCCTTCATTGCACGGTATCTTGGGATCATATCCTTGATAACACGTGTCAGCACATGGCCGATATGCGGCTTGCCGTTTGCTGTTGGCGGTCCGTCATAGAATGTGTAAGTCGGGCCTTCTTTACGGTTTTCCATACTTTTTTCGAAAATATGGTTTTCTTTCCAGAATTCTTCTACTTTTTTCTCGCGATCTACGAAATTCAGATTCGTGTCTACTTTCTGGTACAAAGCTTTTTCCTCCTTTAAAATTATCAGTCGATTGCTGTTGGGATTTCCTGTTACATAAAGAATCCTGCCTGCAGGATTCTCCGTCTGCATAAAAAAAGCTTCCATCCTGCAAAAGGACGAAAGCTGTCAGCACTCGTTATACCACCTGTTACATTGTACGGGCTTGCACACGTAGCCGATACACGCTCCCTGTAACGGGGGAATTCCGTTATCTCCTACTTGTTCCTTCAGAGATAAAACTCCGGAGTGATCTTCGGCTGAATCTACTTGCGGCGGGCTTACACCATCCCCGTCTCGCTGAAAAGATTGCTGCTGTCTGTGTCTGCACAACCTTAAACGTTCAAAATCAGCTTACTGTCTCCATCACAGTCTTTAACTATTCTGTTTCCTGTCTATTATAAGGGTCTGAATTTCTATATGTCAAGTGTTTTTCCGCTGAAAAAATGGGGATATTAATTGTAAAATATAAGCGTACTAAGAAATGAGCGTTTAACAGTCCATACGTTTGGACTGGGGATAAGAAAGGATAGGCGAAAATATGACAGCAAATGTTGAAGAATTAGGTAAAATCACTGCAAGTAAAGAGATTTTAAACGATATTGCAATTGCTTACGGTGCTTCCAGGGATTTTTATCGCAGAACCGGTTGTAATGCATTAGCTGATAGGTGTAGCAAGATTTGCGGTTCTATTCACGATGCGTTGGAAAAATCTGGTTATTTTAACGATTGATATTATTTCCCAGTCCATACGTTTGGACTGGGAACCCTAAGAAAGGATAGGCAAATATGGAAAACAGGATTTATTACAGAGTTACTTTTTACAAGACTGGTTGCTGTTATGATAGATGTTTTACCAATGTGGACGAAAGAAACAGATTTGCAGACAGTATGAAAAAGGCAGGCTTTAAAGTAACTGTCTATAATTCATAAATCTACAGAAAGGATGGGCTATATATGTTTACGGCATGGGTAATAGATTCAGATGGTGAAGTGCGAAAATAGTTTGATGATTGCATGCAGGTTTCCGTATTGACAGAAGAACAGATGCAAATGAAATACCCCGAGATCATTGACGCAATCGGCTACACTAGCAATTATGTCTGCCTGGTAGATTCGCAAGGACCCCATTTTTACCCCCTGTATGTCTACAGTGTAAACATAGGCTGAGGGTTACGGCATGGACTTACTTACACTTTTGAAAATGTTTCTTTTCCTGGGGTGTGTCTGTTATACATTTACAATACTGTCCTTTATTAAAAGGCACTTCCCCAGGATAACCTGGAAAAAGGATTCACGTAAAAAGGAGAAAAAAGAGGATGGGCGAAACACAGAAAACTGAGATTGTTGCTGAAATGGAAAACGCAGAAGTTACCGCTTTCGGAAAGAAAGATTTACGAACTTTTAACACCTTAAAGAGCAATATCGAGAAAGGCTTTTCAAGAGCCAGTGACGCGTATATTACTATCGGCTGTGCCCTGTGGCAGATTCACCACGGCGAATATTACCGCATTGACAACTACAAGAACATTGCAGAATTTGCCCTGGATGCCTACGAACTGAAAAAGGCAACTACCCACAACTACATAAAAGTAATCGAGAAATTCGGTGAAATCGTTGACGGTAAAGCTATCGGTTTAAAGGAAGAATACAAGCCCTTTAAGTGTTCACAGCTTGTCAACATGACTGCATTCACCCCAGAACAGTTGGAACAGGTAAAGCCCGACTGGTCAGTCCGTCAGATTATCGAATTCGGCAAGGAACCCCTTTCCATTGACACAGACGCAGATGGTGAAGAGGTCATTGATTCAGATTCAGAAGAAATTGAAGAAACTGACAGCCAGGACACAGGGGTTTACATGACCGCCCCAGAACTGGAAACAGGACGTACACAGCTTATGACCTGTGACAGCCTGGACGATCTAATCAAGAATCGTGAGGTATTGGAAAATGCTTTTAACGATATGAAACAAGACAAGAACTTTGCAAAGAAAAAAATCCGCTTTGTTTTGGAACTCGCATTTGAATAATGACAGCAAGGTAAAAGATAGCGGAACCACGAAAAGAAAAGGAGAAAAAACTATGACTATTTACACAACTGCAATTAAACCCGTTGAGGTTATCACAAAGAATGCTACCCCATATGACGTAGATGGAAACAAGGGTATTACTTACCGCCTTGTAGTTATGGCTGACAATGACGTGGAAAAACTGAAAGTCGTTGACGAGAAAACCTATAACCTGTTTCAGCCAGGACAGAAGTATCTGCTTACCGGACAGTTTGACGTTCGAAACGCACGTTGTGGCGAATGGAAGGTAAACGGCTACGCGCAGAAATAATGGTAGTCAGTCCATACGTATGGATTTTCTATAAAAACCTTTTTATCCCATGGGGTTAGGAAACGCCTATCCCCTAGCCCCATGTAATCCCGAAAAGGAGAAATAGGCGTGAATGATACATTTACAGACGAAACACAATTAGACATAGATTCATCTTTCACAGATTCCCCACCTGCTGAGGAACCGTCCACGGATATTGTGGAAATCCTCCCGAATGGTGACGAACCTGTGATAACTCCACCTGTGGTACAGATCACGGCAACCCCTACGCCTGTTATGGTAACGGCAACGCCAACCCCTGTGCCAGAGGTAACCACAGCTCCCCCAGAACAACCAGAAGCTTCTGCTCCCCCCACGGATGCGGAAACTTCCCTGGGGGATTCCTCCGAAACTGAAACAGACCATACAATTGATGATATCTACACCCTGTTGTCAGAGCGCGTCAAGGCACTGGAAGAACAGGAGTTAAAACAGGAAGAAACAAGGGCAGAGGAAACACAAGCTCTTACCGAATACCGTTCCTATATGGTGGAACAGTCAAAAAACGTTCTGTCTGTTTCTTCCCTTATTTTTATAACCCTTGCGTTCCTGTCCGGTCTTATCCTTGCAAGGATAGTCTGGCGTAAACTGTAGTCCATACGTTTGGACTGCTCTGATATCATCCGTTTCTAAGGAGTGACAAAAATGCAATTTCTATCTATCGTGAGTACCGTGATAAATGACGGTGAAGCTTTCATTTCTGGAAATGAACCCGAAACATTTGTAGGCGCAGCCGAAACTGCCGGTTCTGTAGCTTCTGATTTCCTTGATAAGTTTATGAACATGGATTTCATCAAGGAAATTTTTACAAGCTATGCCGGTGTCTTTGCAATCGGCTTTGCCTTTGCAACAGTACTCATATTAATTACCTTTGGCGTTTTCAAGGCTTTTAGCCTTGTACGCATAGATTAAAAATAATTCAAGGAGGTACAATACCATGGGTGAAGCGTTAACAGGTGCTTTTACTACTGCTGTAGGCACAATCAAAACTGACGTTACTACAATGATTAGCACAGCCCTGCCGGCTGGTCTTGCTATCATGGGTATCGGTCTTGCGGTTCGTATCGGAATCAACTTCTTCCGTTCTATCGCGAATTCCTAAGTAGGAATTGCCAGGGGTGCATTGCTGTTCAAAGTCTCCGCTTTGCAGTTACCCCATGCACCCCTGGCGCTATTCAAACAACAACATACTTTCGTATTAAGTATTAACATCAAGAATCAAAGTAACATCAAGAAGTACACAATAGTTAAAATTAAATAAAATGAGGGTATTCTTTCCCTATCCCAATTCCCCCTACTCTTGGGATAGCCTAACCCCTGTCAAGTAATTTACTCTTTTCCCCTCACTGCTTCTCTTAGGATAAAAAAGCCTCCTGTGGGGAAAAGGAAGAAATTACTTTACAGGGCGCAGGAAAATAAGAATGGATGTTGCAAGGGCTTGACGGTTTTACCATCAAGCCCTTGTTAACTACCAGGGTTTTGGTTTTCCCTGCCCCACTGCCGTTTAGTCCATACGTTTGGACTGTCCACAGCCAGGAACAGGGAAGCCCAAGCCCCCTATGGGAGTCGGGCAGAGGGGGTTGGGGGTGACGGAATGGTACCCAAATAATTATTATAATCATCATAAATATAAACATAATAACCCTAATAATCATAACCAATAAATCAATAAAATAGCAAATTAAATATAAACCTAATCCGTACCTTGAAAATACAATATCGAAAAAAAAATAATAATACCGCTATCTCTTTAACTATGGTATAATCCTTATATAGCCCAAAACGCTACAAAGGAGGGGGATTACATGACAAAACAAGAATATGAGTTATTGCAGAGAAAACGTGAAGCAATTAAGCGTTACACTATGGAGCGAAATAACCAACTTAACAGAGATGCTTTACATCTGAAACGAGAACAGGCTTTAAATTCTTATAGGCGCGTTAATCTCACTAAGACTGACGAGGAATTGAAAATAAACAAAATTGTTACCGGTGCAGATATTGCTTTAAAGAATTACGATTATACAACTAACCTACAAAAAAAACCTAGGTTATCTATTACTAAAAGTTTATTTTTCCGTATAAAAAAAGTTATAAAAGACAATTTCACATTTGATTGCTAAATGTTTACTTTTAAAGGGATTGCTTACGCAGTCTCTTTTTTTATTGCCTGGAGGTGATTACTTGAAAAAAATACTATGTTTTACTCTTGCCTTTCTGCTGTGTCTGTCCAGTGTTTGCACTGCATACGCTAGTAGTACTGATAGCGACCATGGTGGAACTGGCGGTTCATTAGGTGGCAACCATGGTGGAACAGGGGGTTCTATTGATTGGGAAACGCTTGAACCAGTCGATCATTCCGATTTTGACAAGGTTATCGGAACTCTTGGTTTTTTAATGCACCCAGACAGCGCTGTTGCTAATGCCGGTCTTACTCTTGCCAATCTTTTAGGGCTTGACGATTTAGACGACGACACAAAAACTTATATCAATGACAATATTATGGATAACACCCGAACTGATGGTGACAATTATTATTTCAATCAGAATTTCATTCAAAACATCAACCAGAAAGTCCAAAACCGTGTTCATGCACTAAATGGCTATTTTTACATTGAATCAAGCGGTGAGATTACCGAAAACTTAATCATAAACTGGTATAAACATATTTACGGCAATACCACTAAATATGATAATTTGACCGCGTCTAACTACACCAAATTTCAAAACATGATAAAAAGTTGCAAAACTCTAATTTTGCGTAATTCTAATGGTGGACAATATTCTCCTGCTTTTGATTATATAACAGAAGATTATTCTCAGTATTTTGAGGAACCATATTATTTTTGTTTAAAAGGAAGTGATGCTAATAATTTTTGGCTTTTTGATTCGTCAGCAAATGATTATGTTTCTGTCGATGTGCGTTTTCTTACATCATCAAGATGGTTTTATGATGATATTTATAACAAAACTTATCTTTGCAGTTCTTGGTCTTCTGATAATTTCGCGGGACTTTATGGCACACCCATAAAAATATTTTATACTCCGCGAGATATCCGTAATTATGTCAATCAAGGACAACAACACTATTCCCCCAACCTTCCGAACAAAACAATCAAAATCCCGATAAACTACACCACCATAGCGCCAAAACTAAATCTGGATTTTGATATTTCCGGCAAGCTTGCGGACGAAATCCAGGGACAGCTTGACCTAAACTTTAACGCCTGGCTTGACAAACTCGCCGAAATAAACGTAAATCCCTCTAACCCCACTCCCACGCCTGGCTCTTCCGGTGGTGGTTCCGGTGGCAACCATGGTGGAACCGGCGGGGATTTCGGCAACCCTACCCCCACGCCAGACCCGGATGGTGGTTTCACTTCCGGTACTTATGACCTGTTAGACCAGATTTATAAATGGCTTGTTTCTTTCGGTGAAAAACATGACATATTTGCAAGGAAAATCACGGATTACATAGAAGCAAATGACGGTAAGCTAGACCAGATCATTGAAGCTGTCAACGCTCTGGCAGATGGAAAAACAGAGACCGAAAACAACGGCTGTAAATACGATTTTACCGCCCTCTCTGATTTTATGACAAAACTCTGGAACGATTCCGACCAGAAGTTTGACACAATGGTTTCCCTGTTAGAAGAAAACAACAGGTATCAGCAGAAACTTGTAAACTCCCTAAACGAAATAAAAGCTATCCTTGTTACCCAGACCGTTCTTGAACTGTTCCAAGACCGTTCTTCAGAAACGGCGAACAAGGCAAAAGATAAATTTCCTACTTCCTTGCCCTGGGACATTGCAATGGTAGTCAATGCAATGGCAGCCGAACCCCAGGAAATCAAGATTGATTTACCTATTGAAATACAGTCCCTAGGCATCCATGAGGAAATCAACATAGACCTATCAAGTGGAGAGTGGGAAAAGCTTGCAAAAACCTGTAGGTATCTGCTTTCCATCCTGTTCATTTTATTTATGATACATCTGTCAAGAAAGATGTTCTTTAATGGAGGTGACGACTAATGGCTGAAGCGGTTGTATCTGAACTTGCGAAAACGGCAATCGGTTTATTTTTCGATATTGTGGACGTACTGATTTCTTTACTGCCCTCTGCGCCTTTCCGTATCATGCTCTCACAGCTTTCGGAAGATTCTGGGATTAATGTATTGGGCTATGTCAACTATTTCATACCGTTCAAATTTTGCGCGACCTGTATCAATGCCTGGCTTGCCTGTGTACTGGCTTATTATGTTTACAAGTACCTAAAACAGGCAATCACAGACTACAGACAGAAACACAACATTTAAACAGAATGCTATTGTGTCTATTTCAGACACAATTAGCCTTTCTGCAGAAACTATTTTCTGACAATTCACAGTCCATGCGTTTGGACTGATACCAAAGGGGGAAACATATGATTTACTTTTACTCTGGGCGACCTGGTTCCGGGAAGTCCTTACACTGCGCCAAGATGATAGATACCTATCACCGGAAAGGAAAAAATGTTATCTGCAACTTTGAAGTCAATGAAAACTTTTGGAAACACCGCCATTGTAAAAAGAACAAGCTTCTAGGCGACTATGGGAAAATCGCACAGCTTACCAATGAGGAACTTACAATAGATTATCTTATGGATTTTGCCAACAAATACCACAAGCGGAACGCCAGGGGGCAGATTATCGAAAAACAGACCCTTTTAATTATCGACGAGTGCCAGACCATGTTTAACTCACGCTCCTGGAATCAAAAAGGTCGTTCACAGTGGGTAATCTTCTTTACACAACACAGAAAGTTTGGATATACCGTTATCCTGGTATCACAGCATAAGGACTTGATAGACAAACAGATACGTCATATCTTCCAACATGACTATGAGCATAGGAACGTTAAAAACTTTAAGCTTATCGGTTGGTTCCTCGCCCTGCTCTTCGGCGGTAACCTTTTTGTCATTCCAGTAAAGTCCATGGACACTGGAAAAAAAGACCACACTGAGTTTATGATAGCGCCACGGAAATATTATAAGCTTTACGACAGTTACAAGATTTTCGATACCACTACACTAAAACAGTTGTAAACGTTAGCCAGGTCTTGGGCTGTTCTGCTGTCTGCGGAGCTTGGGGATTAAGGGGCCCCAACTAGCGGACGGCAGATCAGAACAAGACCTAGCTAACGAAAAAAATTGTGTTGCGTACTTGACAATAGCAACACTTTTCAGTCAAGGGGGAAACTAAAAAGTGAATTACAATGTCAAAACGATTGAATACGTGGATTCTGTACAAGTCCGCACTTATAAACGACCTGTCACAGTTTCCAATAAAATCAATCTTCCACAGCCAAAACAAAAACACATATCAGAACCTAAAGAGAGAACCCAGTACCAGATTGAACACAGTATAAAATCATCTGTAAACAGAACCGTCAACCAGATTTACACCATTTCCAGGGCGAACAAATGGGAATATTTCATAACTCTTACCATTGACCCAAAGAAACTGGATAATACGGATTTTAACCTGGTATCGGAAAAACTGAACATCTGGACAAATAATCTTAAAAAGCGGTATGTCCCAGATTTAAAGTATATCATTGTCCCAGAACTGCATAAGGATAAAAGCAAATGGCACTTCCATGGACTGTTTGCTAATATCGGTAAAATGCCCCTTACCTTTTCCGGTAAAGTGTGCGTTGGCAAATTCGTATACGATTATGTAAAAAAGCCTTTTGCAACTAAGATTTACAATATCCCATTGTGGAAATATGGCTTTTCCACTGCTACTATCATCCGCGACAGCTCAAAGGCAAGCTCTTATATCACAAAATACATTACTAAGGACTTATCCCATATCCTGCAAAATCAACACCGGTATCTGGCAAGCCAGAACATTGACAAGCCCCTGGAACGTGTATTCAATATTGATTATGATGAGCTGACACGGATTTATAGCAAATACCTAAGCCATATAACCTATATGTCAGATGTAAAAATCCCAGGTGCAGGACAAGAGATTATATACATGGAACTGCAAAAGGGAAAAGGAAATCCTGCTCCATGCAAAACAAACTTTTCCATTTTCGAACCGGAACTGAAAAAGCCTGTCTGCGTGGATAATGATATACAGATGTCCCTTGCAAAACAGCAATACCAAAACTTCCCACAAAAGGAAATCAAGCTTTCCCCTGCTCCTGCATCTGCAAAGAAATACCTACAGCAGTTAAGGAAACTAAAAGTCTTTTTAAAGGAACACCCAGAAGTAAAAAGCGTATACCGCGATATCAACATAGATTTTTTAATATTACAGACCAAACGAAAAATCATGTATGAGGAGGAAACCGAAATTGAACAAGATAGACAAATTAGCAATGACTTTATCCCGGCAGTTGGAGTACCATTTTTATAAATTCCTGTATTTTTTCATGTTCCGCGATTGCAAAAACTGTAAGTCTTTCTGTCTTACCTGCAAAGAGTTTGACAAGTGCATGGAAACAGTTAAGCGAACCTATAAACAAAAACACCCTGCTTAGAACCAGTCCATACGTTTGGACTGAGTAATCCCAGGAGGGCGCAAGCTAAGGTAATAAATAAAAATAGTCCTGTCAATGATTCCAAAGGAACAAAGCCTGTCATTGACAGGACTATTTTTGTTTATTAGGCTCCCCAGAATAAAGGGGGAACTATGAACATGCGAAAATATTTCAAAGAATGGGAAAGATACCAGTTAGAAGCTTTATTAAAAGCTAAAACACCGGTAAAGGAAATCTGCAATATCTTAAAGCGTTCGAAAACCTGTATTTACCGTGAGATCAAAAACGGCACTGTCGAAATGCTGGATTCTGACTTAAAGCCTTATACGAAATACTGCGCTGACCGTGGACAGCAAGTCCAGGACGAAAAGTCCCATAACAAAGGCAGGGAGCCCAAAATCGAAAATGACCTGGATTTTGTAAGATTCATTGAATCCATGGTATTAGAAAAGAAATACAGTCCTGTTGCTATCCTGGCATATATCAATAAAAACCACCTTACTTTTAAAACAAAAGTCTGTTTTAAAACAATCTATAACTATGTCCACAATGGCATTTTCCTAAACATTACAAGAACTAATTTGCCTATGCCTAGAAAGAAAGTCGAAAAAGAAAAACCAAAGAAGAGGCAAGCTTATTCCCATATTCATACATCTATTGAAAAACGGCCAAAAGAAATCTATGACCGCCTTACCTACGGTCACTGGGAACTTGACACAGTAGAATCTGGCAAGGGTGACAATACCTGCCTTTTTGTATTCACGGAACGTATGACAAGGGAAGAACTGATTTATAAAGCGGAGGGCAAAAACCAGAAATCCCTTTTAAAAATCCTTAACCGTATTGAGCGCAATCTTTCCGCTCCTGTATTCCGTGAAACATTTAAAACAATTACCTGTGACAATGGCGTGGAATTTCTAGATATGGATGCCATGGAAAAGAGCTATTACAACAAAGTAATGAAACGAACTAAGGTTTATTACTGTCATCCGTATAACGCCTGTGAACGTGGCAGTAATGAAAATGCAAACAAGCTCATTAGGCGTTGGATTCCAAAAGGTTCCTATATTAGCAAATTTACAGATAAATACATACAAGATTTACAAGACTGGATAAATACATATCCCAGAAAAATATTTGATTACCTCTCATCCCAGGAATACAAGAAATTAGTCCTGGTATCGTAGTCCAAACGTTTGGACTGACAGTATAACATACAGGCACAAACTAAGGGACACTTTGCAGTGTTCCTAAAAGTCGTGCTTAAAAGAATAACGGCGACTGACCTTTGGGGCGTGATCTCATGTGAAAAATCTTTCGTATGAGATTGCGCCCCATTGGGAAGTCGCCGCCGCCAAAAATTTGTCAATTTTGTTCAAAAATCTTTTATTTTTTTGTGCAATTCATAGAAAGTCAATTTTTTTCCGCTTTCCTATTGCAATTTACACTGAAAAAATGGGGAGAATAGGGGAAAATAATGCTGAATTTGTGGATTTTCCGGGGTGCTGTGAACAATTCACACTCTTTTAATAGTTTTACATAAAGAAAAGTGGTATAATGCAATTACGTATTGGGAATTTTATGTACTATTTTAAGAAAGGATTTTATATGATCAGGAAAAATCTTCATATGAAAATAAAGCGGATTTTCTGTGGAATCCTGACAGCAGCAATGCTGCTTGGGCAGACGAGCGCTGTCTGGGCAGAAGCTACAGACACTGCCAGCGAATCTCCCACTCCTACTCCGGATCCGCATACCGAATATTATGCACATGCAGCTGATACCGATTCCATTGAGGGTTGGCCGGAGGGTCCTAAGATTGAGGCGCAGTCAGCAGTTCTCATGGACTTAAATACAGAGGCGGTCCTGTATTCCAAGAATGCTAATACTCAGCTTTACCCGGCCAGTATTACCAAGCTTCTCACCTGTCTTCTTGGATGTGAGAACCTGGACGTGAACGCACAGCTTACCCTTTCCCAGCAGGCGGCTTACGGAATTGAAGCGGGAAGCTCCACCATTTATGGTGATGCCGGAGAGGTTTTTACAGTTGAACAATGTCTTATGGCACTGATGCTGGAATCAGCCAATGAAATGGCACTTGGTATCGGGGAAGAGGTTTCCGGTTCTGTGAAGAAGTTTGTAGAACTGATGAACACCAGAGCCCAGCAACTTGGATGCAAAAACACCCATTTTAATAACCCTAACGGACTTCCTGATGAGACTCATGTAACCACCGCAGGCGACATGGCAAAAATAGCCAAGGCTGCATGGCAGAATCCACTTTGCAGGAAATTTTTCACCACAGATCTTTATGAAATTCCGCCTACCAATATTTTTACAGAAACCCGCTATCTGCTCAATCATCACAAGATGATGGCTGGCAGGGATTACGCCTACGATGGTGTTCTGGGTGGAAAAACAGGCTACACAGATGCTGCTGGTGCGACTCTGATCACCTATGCCAAGCGCGGCAATATGACCCTGGTTGCAGTTGTGATGAATTCCGTAAATGGCGCCTGGGCTGACACAAAGAGCCTTCTGGATTACGGTTTCGACAATTTCGAATGTAAAAAAATGAAAATCAGCAAGAATCCTGTCCCGAAGAAAAATCTTCCAAGTGAACAGTATCTGCTGAATAATTGGGGAAATACTTATCCATTCTACTACACAAAAAATGTATACGTGACCGTCCCCACAGGAACAGACCTCAGTGTTCTTACCAAGAAACAGGCCATTCTTTCCAACGCTGTGGGACCATTGAGATTAAAGAGCAAGTATTATTTCAATGGCCAGATGGTTGGATGGGGAATGCAGTATGAACGGTCGATCATGACCAGTCTGCTGACAACACCGACTTTATAGAATAAGGGCTAAGAATGAAAACTGCATTACGCATTTTCGTTCTTAGCCCTGTATTATTGTAGTTCCTCTACTTTACACAATATTCTTTTATCTCTTTATTCGAAATGCTCCTATTACTACAATTTCATTTCTCAACTCTTATACCAGAATTTCAGACATTTCACCGTAATATTTGAAGGATCTGCTATTAGTTTTCCTATATTCAGCTTCATGGTTTTTGTTTTTCCCGGTTTTATGTTAACCTTGAAGGTTTTGGTTCGGGTCATTTCTTCATTAATGGTCATGGTGAATTTCAACTTCACTTTTGTGATGGTACTTTTGGATTTATTGGTGAAGCGGGTTGTGTAAATGGTTTTGCCGGAATCCGGATAATATTTATAGCCTTTCACTTTTACCTGAAGCTGTTTCAGTTTTGGCTTGGGGGCAGGCTTTTTGCCGACGATCACGGTTATGGTTCTCCGCTTGCCATTTACCAGGGCACTTACCTTGGCAGTGCCAGGCTTCTTTGCGATCAGGAATCCTCCGGCTGCATCAACAATCTTTTTATTGCTGGATTTCACTTTCTTGATGGTGATGCTTCCACCGCCGGTTTTGAAAACATAATTGGAAAACATGGTGGTATCCCCCACCTTTAGGGAGATGGAGCTGGAAACAGTTATGACTGTTTTCGCTACTGTGAAGGTCACCTTTTTCGTCTGATTTCCATATTTAAAAACGAAATCCGCCGAACCTGCTTTTGCAAAATATACGCTCACCTCAAAGCTGTCATTGGATTTTGGAGTAATGCCTGTAACCTGTGCCACTGATGAATCCGAAATACTTACAGAATATTTGGACGAATCCTTATTTGAATAAAAAACATAAGGATCGTCAACCGTTACCAGGAACATTCCTGTGGTTTTATCGTAATTGTTTTCCGGCGGATAAATGGCAATATCTGCGTTTTTGCGATTTTCCCGCACATTTACAGTGATGGAAAAATCTACGTTCTGCTCACTTGGAAAACTATCATAATTTACAAATATTTCCATCAATTCCATTTCATCAGATTTGGAGAACGTGGCTGAGCCCTGCAGCACCGTACCTCCGTTTGAATATAAGGGAATGCTGTCGTCATCCAGATACACGCTTGCCCTGCCTGGCGTCAGACTGGAGCTTTGAAAAGTCATAGTCACATCTACCTTGTAATCCATGGAGTCTTCATGAGGGATCTGATAGCCGATATAATAGAGGAATTCGTCTCCATCCCACACATTCATGCTGCCCGTTCCGCTGAGTTTAAAACCATCCGAGGTAACTTCCTTGGTGATAGCAGCCTGCGCCCGCAGCGGACCAAAGAGAACCATCAGCAGTGTTACAAAGAAAAATGTCAGAATGTATTTCCCAAACCTGTAAAAATAATTTCTTAAACTCATAAAAACCCCTCCTTTTTTATACGCTGTTGTTGTATTACTTATAATCAGCATATGTGATTGGAGGGGATTTTTCTATTAACCAAATGTTAGTTTTTCATTCGTTACAAGAAGTAGTTTCACGGATTTACTGCTCTTCTTTCTTCAGTCTCCGTTTGGCACGATGCGCATCACGTTTCTGGCGGATTTCATCGGCTTCTTCATCGGTTACATTGGTGAGCTTCTTAATTACATAGTACTTATTGTCTTCCGTTCGGCGAATCCTGATTTTTCCCAGTACAAAGCCATGCTCCTGACAGAGGGACACACTGTAGTAAACCTTGGAATTATTCATAAACCAACGGATCTTACGCTTGGCAGGATTATGGCACAATGGACATTTCGTGCTGGTTACTTCCCGGTCCTTCATGGCTTTTTCGCGGGAATAGAACTCCCGGGATACATATTTATCATAGGTTGGATAGGATATGTGAATCTCTTCACGCTTGCTCTTGGGATTCTGATACACGTCCAGGGATGAGTTTGGAAAAATGTATTTATCTTCTATTTTCTGGAGAATACATGCAGTATAATAAGCATCTCCCAGAGCGCGGTGAAAATCCATTTTCTTCTCCACGCCCATTTTATCAGCAGCAAATTCCAGAGCACGGCGCTCGTCATTTTCTTCATAACGAATAGCAAATAATTTCTGCACATCATAATAAGTCACCGGACCTTTGAGCAGGGAAAGTTTTCCATAATATTTCATGTTCCGCTGCAGTTCCATTACATCCTGATTTCCCCAGGTAAAGAAAATATATTCTTCGCCACACCATTCCAAAAATTCCGTGATGGCCTGTGGGAAAAGAGTTCCATTCTGCAGATCCTTATAATTCATGTGAATCACTTCATGAATGCTGTCATGAATCCAATTGTACACCTGGGGCTTGATCAGACGCTGAAAGCTATCCACAATTTCTTTCTCTTCATTTAGTTTTATGGCGCCGATTTCTATGATTTCAAAAGGCAGACGGCTGTTAGACCACCTTTTTCCCCCCGGACTCTGATTCCATTCCAGGTCAAATACAATGTAATTCATGGGTAAATTCCTTTTCTGAAAATGTTTTTGTTACTGTGAACAGGTAAGCAGTAACATGTTTTTGCCATCCACGATTACTGCAGCAACATCTTGTTTTCACGCTCTGGAGCCTGTTTGAAAAGGCTTTCTGCAAGATGTACATCATAATTTGTGGGAGATTTTTGTTCTATCCATTGCAGTTATCAACAATTCCAGACAAGTATAGCAGACAGGTGAAATGATGTAAAGACATAAGAAAAAACCTGCCGGTGGGTAGCCGGCAGGAAATGAGGGGGTATGAAACAAAATCTATGTAAATTAGAAAATCGTCTTAAAATGAACACAATCTATATAAAAGAAGCTGTTTACCATTATTTCAATATTGCTGAATAATCCATACACTGCAAGCACATCAAACAAAACATGCTCTGCCGCCTTCACTCGTTACTTATGTAAGTCGGCAATATCAGCCGCCGCTTCTGATTTACGGCTAATGCACACTCTATATTATCTAATTCAATTATCTAATTCAATTATCTATTTCAATCGTCTATTTCAATTATTTATTTCATCGGCACGAAGCAGGTGAACTGCTCCGCGCCAGTTATTATCTGTTATCAGTTTCCTGTGGGAATTCTTATCTGTTAAAACAGCTCTTTCCCCGGAAATCAGCCTTCAATAGAAATAAACTTCTTCTCTTCCGGCACTTTCTTCTTCGCTTCCTTCGGGAAAGTAACAGTCAGAACACCATTGTCATATTTCGCATGGATGTCCTCATGCTCCAGTTCCTTACCTACATAAAAGCTTCTGGAGCACTGTCCGGTGTAACGCTCTCTGTGAACGTATTTGCCGTTATTGTCTTTATCATCTTTATTCTCGGTTCTGGAAGCCTGAATGTTCAGATAGCCATCCTTCAGCTGAATCTTCACATCCTCTTTATGGAATCCTGGAAGATCAATGCTCAGCTCATAATTTCCATCCACATCCTTAATATCTGTCTTCATCAATTCAGCAGCTCTGTAACCTCTGTGATTCTCTCTTTCTACAGGTAATCTCATCCAGTCATCAAATAAATCTTCTCCAAAAATACTAGGCATTAACATAATCCATTCCTCCTTATATTGTGAACACTTGCGTGTTTAATTAACATCGTTGTTGAAACTGGAAGATTTCTTTTTCTCTCTTCCTTTGTTCTGCATGTAATATAACACGCATTGTTAGCACTGTCAAGAGGCGAGTGCTAATTTCACATATTTTTCACATTTTTCACATTTTCCAAAATATTTTAAGTGGAAAGTGGAAAATAACTATTTTGTGGTATATTTCAGAATATGAAATCCAAAGATTCGGGGAACTACGCCGAAGATTAGGCGATATTACACAGTCTACTTTGACGAAACAGCTTAGAGAATTAGAGCAAGATGGGTTTATCTCACGATATGTATATCAAGAAGTCCCACCGAAAGTAGAATATTCTTTAACTGATTTAGGGAAAAGTTTTGTACCGATTCTTCAAGATATGAAAAAATGGAGTGATATACATTTAATGTAATATTTAGGCCTGCTGTCCGTAGTTTATACGAAAGCAAGCCTTTTGATTTTATCCTACAATCTTCCAGTTATCGTCCTTATGAAGCACAAGCTCATACTGTGAGATTTGTGTCATTTTCGATTTGTTATCCAGATATTTCACAGACACACTGACCTTGAGGTTATCGCCATCTTTGGTAAAGACAGGATTTACCAGTTTCGAAAATACATAATCGCCGGATACAGGAGCAAGCACGCCGTCTTTGACATAGTAGGCAAGTTCCTTTTCCGTAGCTATCGGATAGAGCTTAAAGAATGTTTCCAAGAAAGCGGTAGCGTCCTTGACTGTATCGGAGCTGACACTGACATCGGCTTCCTGTGCTTTCGGTTCATACTTTGATTTCTGTACCGCCGGAGCAAGGGTAGGATTCTGTGTTATGACCATTGCACCGTCCTCATCCTGCGTTTTCTCTGCACAGAACTCCTTGTGTTCTTCTCCAATCTGATAATACATACCATTGTAAAAAAGAAGATTATTCTGAAAGATTGGCTCCTTGTCATATCTGGCTACACCGGATGGAAAGCATCTGGTGGCTGTTTTCATGTTTCCATACCCATGATCAATCCCATCTCTGCTCAATGTTGCCAGTCCCTGCATATTGTAATTCCAGTCCTCTGGCAGACTTAACATCAGGGATAACAGTCCCTTTGCCTTTAATGACAAATTTTTGTTCTTGAAATGAGGGTTGCACATTACAGTAAAATTCTTGTTTCGTTCTACACGAAAGACTTGTGCCATTCTATCCCACTTCCTTTCCAGACAGAAAAAGACGCAAGCCATATTTCTATGACTCACGCCTTTCTCTGTATTTCATTATTAAATTCAAAATTTTTATTCTTCTTTCCTCTGTTCTAACAATTCTCTCGCATTTGCAATAGCAAGGGATAGCTTCTGTTCCAGAAGTTCTTTTGGGGGCATTTGGGTCATATACTGTCCCACATGGATATTTCCATGATCCAATTGCATTAATTCTATGGTTTCCTGTGATTTTTCTGCACATAATATAAGTGCAACCGGACTTTCTTCACCTTCCACTCTTTCATTCTTTTCCAGCCATCGCAAATACAGTTCGACTTGTCCTTTATCCTGCGGTTCAAATTCTCCAAGCTTTAGTTCAACAAGAACCAACCTTCTCAAGCCTCTATGATAGAATAATAAATCCATATAGTAGTCCTTGCCATCCAGTACAAAATGTTTCTGTCTTGCTAAAAATGCAAAATCCGATCCCATTTCCAGAATAAATTTTTCTAATTCTGCAAGAATAGCATTTTCTAAATCTTTTTCACTATAAGTATCACGTAAACCGAGAAAATCAAGCATATATGGATCTCTGTAAAAAAGATCCAGACTCATTTTTCCATCATCTCGTAATTCTGCAATTTCATTTTTAATCGTTTCTTCTGGTTTCTTCGATATTGCAGTTCGTTCATAAAGCATGGATTTTTTTCTTTCACGCAGTGTTCGCACTGACCAGTTTTCCTGCATACACATTGCGGCATAAAAATCTCTTTTTAACTCATCTTGTATTGGCAGAATCTCTACAAAATGCGACCAGGTCAATTGTTGCGACAGTGTCGCAACTTTTTCGAAGTCAGGAAATTCCTGATAAAACTTAATCATTCTTGAAATTGATGTTTTATCAAATCCCGAACCATACTCCTGTTCCAGCCTTTTACTGACTTCTGTAACAACTTTTTTTCCATACTCAGGCTTATTATTTCCAGTTAACTCCACACTAAGTCTTTTTCCAATTCCCCAATTAAGAGAAATAATGGCATCATTCACAACTTTTTTTACATTAGTTTTCTTTTCCCTGATCAACGCATTTATTTCATCATAAATGTTGTCAATATTATCTGCTATTAATATCTCTTTTTTCATTATCAATTCCCTTCTATAACTTGAAATGCCAAATCGGCATTTCAAAACTACACCAATTGCTTACTATTATATTACCCTATTTTTCTCATTATGCCTACTGCTATTTCATGTTCTCACATAATAATGAGGTCGCAATCCACGACCTCATCCCCCCATTTAAATATAAATCAATTCCTTGAGAATAATCTCTTCTGCAATCGCTCTGTGCTGGTTGGCAGCTCTCACCCATGCCATCTGATCTGCTTCTTTGTCCGGCAATGGTTCTTTTTCTTCTAACTGCTTCAGAATTACCTCTTCCCGTTCTCTGGCTGCCTTATCCACTTCCAAAAGATGTTCTCCAATGGTGTCCTGCAGAAGCATGACCTGATACAGAGAATTTTTATGGTTCTTCAGATAATCTCTGCGTAAGAACCCATACTTGCCAATCCGCTCCATCTGTTCACCGGATTTATAGGTAAGGTTCGGAATCAGATGCCCATTTACATTCGTGTACGTTACAAATAGGACATTCGCAATCCGCTTTCGCTACTTGCTCATGAACGCAGTTGCTTCGCTACCTGCGTTCATTTTATTAGCACTCTCCATTTCTCATCATTTTTTGACCACAAATTTACGACATTTACGACAAATCTGACACTGCTTTACAATACCAGACCTTAAATGAAAAACTAAATTTGTGCCCCTTTTCACATTTTCCCTTGTGGAGCTCCAGAAATTCTGGTACAGACGGACTGCCTCGCCATTTTCCTCTACTGCATCTGCATTTCCAGTGATTGCATTGTAGATCCTGGTAAATGCCAGACTTATATTTTTCAGCACGGAATAAATGGATTTCCGTAATATTTTCATATAGAAATCGCTATGTCTTTATAGTAAAATTATTCCAGAAATAGGTCACACTTTAAGGAGGAAATGTATGAAAAACAAAAAAGCAAAGCTTTTGTCTATCCTGCTTTCTCTGTCCATGTTGGGAACCGCTCCTGTTTATGGCGAGGATTTCTCAGATTTCTCCGACAATTTAGTCGCATCAGATGAAGCAGACCCAGAAGTATCCGTTTCTTCAGACGATACTTCACAAGACAGCTTCCAGATAGAAGATCCGGATTCTGCCAACGAAGACAGCAGCTTCTTTTCCAATGAAGAGGCGGAAACCACAAGTGATTTTGCATCTGATGAATCCGATATCAATGAGCAGGGATTTTCAGATGGGGAGGTGTCGGAGGAAGAAATTGCGGATACAGAGATAGCGGACGAGACTTCCATTATTGACTATGCGAATGCAGCCCCCAGAGCTTCTATTGTAGAAGCAGATATTGAAATTGATCCATCTATTACTGCAACATGCAACTCCTACTCAGGACGTAACCTGGAATATCAGAACTATACGGTCTGGTCTTCCACTGTCAGCTCTTATTTAACTACAAGCCCGGATGGCGGTTTGATGCGAGTTCAAGCCGGAGCTCTGGACGGAACTCTTTTAGTTGAATATTATGATTCATCCTATAATTATCAGCGTACAGTGACTGTGCCACTGTCACTACCAGTTTTTGGAGCATTCTATGAAAGCGCTGATAATTACTATGTTCTGTCCGGACAAAATAATACGGACCACGATGATTCTGTAGAGGTTTATCATGTAACAAAATATACGAAGGACTGGAAAGCACTTGGATCCTGTGGTCTTTTTGGTGCCAACACAGCTTATCCCTTTGATGCCGGTTCCGCGCGGATGGTTATAAACGGAAATTACCTTTTTGTAAGAACCTGCCACAAAATGTACAATGGACACCAGGCAAATGTTACATTTTCAGTAGATACGTCAAGCATGAATATTGTTGACAAATTCACTGGTGTATGGAATACCTCCAATGGTTATGTAAGCCATTCTTTCAATCAGTTTATACAGGTAGACAATGGAACTCTCCTTGGCGTGGATCATGGAGAAGGTTACCCAACTGCATTGGTTCTTTCCAAATATGTATCTGATATCAGCAGCGGTAACTTCCAGTCCGGAATTGCCACTCCATGTAAAAGCCTTACTTTTATGTCTCTGGTAAACGACACCAGTATTCACTACAATTACACAGGAGCTTCCCTGGGTGCTTTCGAATACTCCGATTCTGCCTACTTAATTGCAGGCACCAAAGACACGGACAGTACCGCCACCACCAGAGATGTTTTCATTACTTCTATGGATAAATCCAGCGGGGAAACCTTCACGCACTTTTATTCCAATTACGCGGGCACCGATGACAGCGCGCTTACACCACACCTAGTCAAAACCGGAAACAACAGTTTCATCCTGCTGTGGTCAAACCAGGGTTATGTTTATTACACAGCTGTAGATGGAACTGGCCAGCAGGTTGGTACAACCCACAAAATGGCTGGAAACCTTTCTGATTGTGCTCCAATTGTCAGCAACGGCAAAGCAATCTGGTACACCTGGAAAAATCAGTTTAATACCTTCTACGAAATCAGCCTGAATGATCTTTCCAGCAACCATGCAGCCAGAATTGAAAATGGACATAAATATAATTACGCTGACAAAGCTGAAAATGCACTGCTCACTGGAACATGCCGCGTCTGTGGTTATCAGAAGCAGTTCTCTGTCCCAGTTGAATTAGACGTTCAGAAAAAGGACGCCTCCAATACTTTCTATCAGGAAATGAAAGAAATCTATCAGATGGAGCCTGGCGGAACTGCTGATATTCTCTGGTATTCCTATTTTGCCAGCGCAAATAAGGACTATGACCAAATCACCAACTGGAAGATTAGCAGTTCAGATGAAAGCATTGTCTCGGTAGAGCAAACCGGCAAGAATACGTTTACCATTACAGCATTAAAACCAGGATTTGCCACCTTTACCATTCAGGAGAAGACCAATCCATCCGCTGTATTTACTGCCAAGATTTATGTAAATATGATCAGCGATGATACAGCCAGCTGGTACCTTCCTTCCAGTTATTTTGTATTCGACGGAACGGAACATAAACCATCTGTTCATTTGAAAGTAAACAATAAACTGCTTACAGAAGGTACTGATTACGAGATCACCTATGATGGCGATCTTATCAATGCCGGCACTGTAAAACTCACGGTTACCGGAATTGGTGTTTATACAGGTTCTGTGGAAACCACTTATAACATCCAGAAGCTCAGTATGTCCAATGCCAGCTTCTCCGTTGCCCCTGCATACTACACTGGTTCTGAAGTAACTCCTGAAGTGACAGTTACCCACAGCGGTAAAACCCTGGTAAAAGACAGGGATTTCATCGTAACATACCACAACAACATTGAACCAAGCAGCTATTACAATTCTCCGTGGGTTGGAATTGACGGAATTGGAAATTACCAGGGATATGTAACCAAATCCTTTACCATAAACAGAGCTGACATCAGCAGCTGCACGGTTACACTTTCCGATGAAAGCCTTACCTACACAGGCTCCTCTTTGCGCCCAACCGTCACGGTAAAAAGCGGGGACAAAGAATTAACTCTGAACCAGGATTATTACGTTTCCTACCGAAACAACTGGGATGCAGGTACTGCTTCTGTTATCGTAAACGGCAGTGGAAATTACACTGGTTCTGTTACAAAAGATTTCCAGATTGTTCCCGCTGATATCAGTAATTATGAAGTTACATTATACAATGATTCCTTTGATTACGATGGAACTGCCAAAGAACAACGGTATGTCCGTCTTTATTCAGGAACCCGCTGGCTTAGCGAAGATACCGATTTCACAGTCACTTATGCAAACAACGTGAATGCAGGTACTGCTTCCGCAATCCTCACTGGAACTGGAAATTATACTGGTTCCGTTACGAAAGACTTTACCATTAAACCATTGGATATCAGCCGCTATTCCGCTTCACTTTCCCAGTATTCCTACACCAGTGACGGAACAGAGAAATGCCCGGATGTTACCGTTACATACGGAGACAAGACGCTTGCAGCAGGCACTGATTTCACAGTTTCTTATAAAGATAATGTGAAGGAAGGTACTGCTACTGTAACTATTACTGGAGCTGGAAATTACACCGGCATTATTAACACAACCTTTACGATCACAGCAGCTCCTGACAAGGATGACTCGGACGCAGGAAAAGATAATCCTGGTAAAGATGATTCTGGTAAAGATGACTCCGGTAAAGATGATTCTGGTAAAGATGATTCCGGTAAAGATGATTCTGGTAAAGGCGATTCTGGTAAAGATGATTCCGGTAAAGATGACTCCGGTAAAAACGATTCCGGTAAAGACGATTCTGGTAAAGATAACTCTGGTAAAGATGATTCCGGCAAAGATAACTCCGGTAAAAATGATTCCGATAAAGGCAACCAGAACAGCAGCACACCAGGAAACAACAACAATAATAACAACGGAAATACATCCGGTAATAATGACCAGAACAATAACGGTCAAAACAATAACAACACCAATAATAACAACAATAATCAGAACAACAGCTCCAACAATGAAGCGAACAATGACACTGCAATCACCCCTGTTCCAGCTGTAATCAATGCCTCTGACATAACGCTTACAAAAAGCAAAAAGAAAGCAAACATTATCACCAGCATTGAATCAGATGGAAAAGTTTCCCTGAAGTCTTCTAACACAAAAGTAGTAAAGATTTCCGGAACAAAAGTAATTCCAGTTAACCCAGGTAAAGCCAATGTTACCATTACCGTGGCAGCCGGAACCCGGTACGCTGCTGCATCGAAAACAGTTACCATAACTGTAATTCCTGCAAAAACAAGCCTGCGTTCTGTAAAATCAAAAACAGCAAAACAAGCCACTGTTACCTGGAAAAAGGCCAAATCCATCAGCGGCTATCAGATCAGCTACAGTCAGAACAGCAGCATGAAAAAGGCGAAAGCCCTTACCGTAAAAGGTTCTGCTACACGCGCAACCTTAAAGAAACTGGTTTCAAAGAAAAAATATTATGTACGGATCCGCACCTACAAAGTTGTAAGCGGCAAAAAATATTATTCCAAATGGAGTTCCAAAAAATCCGTAAAAATTAGATAATGCCAAATGCCAGGTCAGCGTCTTTGAACGATGCAGCCTGGCATTTTTCATAAATCTTCCAAACCAACCAGAAGATTCTATATTCTCTGTATAACTATTCAGCACCTTCACAGTTACACCCTCCGCGAAATAGTACATACCTACTGAATGGTTATTTTTCTGTTTAAGTTTTTCTCAACTCAGGAAATTCTCAATGATCACATTTTCCGCCTCAGCTTCCGTCATTCCAAGAGTTCTTAGCTTCAGAAGCTGCTCATCGTTAATTCTTCCAATAGCGGCCTCATGAACAATTGCAGCATCCACATGCTTCGCCTGGATTTCCGGGATAGAACCCACCTCTGCATGATCCATAATAATGGAATCACACTGGATATGTGCGTGACATTTGTTCTTTCCAACAGCCTTCGGATGGAAAACCTGGGAAGAATTTCCCTTTCCAACAGAACGGGAAATAATCTGTGCAGAAGATCCCGCTCCGTTCATACAGACTTCAATATCAGACTCCGCTTTCTGCTCCCCGTCTGTCATCAGACGTTCCAGAACAAACAACTTGGAATCTGCATCCATTGACACATTTGTGGTACGGACTGTGGAATCAACACCTTTGATCTGAACGGTATCCAGCGTAAATACGGAGTTCTCTCCAAGCTCAATATTGGTTACCGGATTCAGCACTCTGCTTCCGGTTCCATTCCCTTCTCCGTAGTGTTTTTCCTCATAATGTACATTGGCATTTTTACCCACATGGAAGGTATGAATACCATCGTGACGACTGTCATTACAGCCACTATTGTGGATTCCGCAGCCTGCAACAATGTCAACATCTGCACCGTCTGCCACATAAAAATCATTGTAAACCAGATCGGTCATTCCAGATACACTTACCACTACCGGGATGAAAACCTTCTCTCCCTTTGTCTCCCCGTCAATGAAAATATCGATTCCCGGCTTGTCCTCTTTTTTCTTTATTTTGATATGTTCGCTGTCACCGTGACAGATGGAAATACCATTCTGACGGAGATTAAAAGCACCTTTCTGTGCAAAGCCTTCGCTGATCTTATCAAGCACACCCTGGGTTGTTTCTTCTACTTTAACCATCAACATTTTCCTCCTTCATTCAGACATTTCTGACATTTTTCCTGCTGAAATAAGGTTGGGAAAACGTCTTCTTTCGTACCATATTTCTTTACTTCACCGTCTTCAATTACCATGATCTTATCTGCCATATTGATGATTTTTTCCTGATGGGAAATCAGGATCAGGCACTCCTTTTTCTCACGATGAATCTCCTCAAAGCGCTTGATCAGCATGGAAAAGCTCCACAGGTCGATTCCTGCTTCAGGTTCATCAAAAATGCTTACTTTATGAGACTTCGCCAAAACTGTGGCAATCTCAATTCGCTTCATTTCACCGCCGGAAAGGGTTCCATCCAGCTGACGGTTCAGGTAATCTTCGGAACAAAGTCCTACAGCTGAGAGAAGGTCACAGCTCTCTTTTTCCGTTAAATTCTTTCCTGCTGCAAGAGATAACATTCTTGCCACGGTCATACCTTTAAAGCGGGGTGGCTGCTGAAATGCATAGCCAATTCCCGCATTTGCACGATGATCAATATCGTATCCTGTAATGTTCTCATCATCTAGATAAATTTCTCCGCTGTTTGCTTTCTCAATGCCAGCCAGTACCTTGGCCAGGGTGGATTTTCCACCTCCATTAGGTCCGGTGATTACCAGCATTTCCCCATCCTGAACATCAAAACTGATGTGATTTACCAGACAGCGCTTTTTCCCTTCTTCATTCACTTCAAAAGTCAGGTTCTTTACTTTCAGCATATTCGTACCTCTTCTGTTAATTTTACATTACTGCTCCAATTGTGCCCGAAATTCCAGAAAAAAATTGCTTTTGAGCAATAACGATTTTATCTCTTCTTGGACTGTACTCCAAATAAAAAAAATTGTCAACTAGTATTGAATTTTCTCTTCTTCTGGTTTATAATCGACATATGTCGAAAACAAGGAGGTGACGTATATGCCAAGACCGCCCAGATGCCGCAGAATCTGCCAGGCACCCCAATATGAATCTTTTTCTCCGGAAGAATGTCCCAGAGAGTCGGAAGCTGTCACTCTGACTCTGGATGAATATGAAGTCATCCGTCTGGTAGATCTGGAGAAGAAAACTCACGAGCAATGTGCTGCCCAGATGGATATTTCCCGGACAACTGTCACAGAAATTTATGAAACTGCCCGGGGAAAAATTGCCCGATGTATCGTCCTTGGACAGCGCCTTGTCATAGCCGGGGGAAATTACCGGCTCTGCGAAGGACGGGAGCATACGCGCTGCGGGAAATGCTGTTGCCGAAAGGGATCTAAACAGACTCCGCTTACCAGCTTAGACCTTTCACAGGAACTGCCAGCCGCTGACCGATTTAATAGTTCACTTCCCAAATCAAATTTACAAAATGAAGGAGATATCATTATGAAGATTGCAGTTACTTATGAAAATGGAGAAATTTTTCAGCATTTTGGACACACAGAAACATTCAAGATCTATGACATTGCAGATGGCAAGGTTGTAAGTGCCGAAGTAGTCGATACCAATGGAAGCGGTCACGGCGCACTGGCTGGATTCCTGGTTGCACATGGCGTAGATACCTTGATCTGCGGCGGTATTGGCGGCGGTGCCCAGAATGCACTTGCCCAGGCTGGAATCCGTCTTTTCGGTGGTGTCAGCGGCAACGCTGATGAAGCTGTAAACGCATTACTCGCAGGAAATCTTGGCTATAACCCCAATGTACATTGCGATCACCATGATCATGAAGCAGGTCACAGCTGTGGCGATCATGGCTGCGGAAGTCATTCCTGCCATTAATATCTGACACAGATTTAACCTAACGGTTAATCAGCTGTATTTATAAAAAAGACTGATATAACATACCGGACTCCAACAACCTCCTGAAGTACAGTATCATTTATATCAGTCTTTTTTATTATTTCTTCATGGCCACAAGCTCTCTTCGTGCAAACAATATCGCCAATGATAATGCCGCTGCATCTGCGATCGGTCCAGCATACATCACCCCGTCAATTCCCATTATTAATGAGAAAACAACGATCAATGGCAAAAGAAACAGCACCTGTCTGGTCAGGGACATGACGATTCCAAGCTTTGCTTTTCCGATAGATGTAAAAAATCCTGAGGACATTGGCTGAATCCCATTTGCAAATGTCATAAACATAAAAATCTTCAGATAGCGTTCTGCGAACTGGAAATAAAGGTCACTTCCTGTTCCGAAAATGCTCACAATCTGATGGGGAAATAGCTGGAAACAAAGGAAAAATATGGTGGCAATCACCGTACATGCAGTCACAGAATAACGGTATGCAAGCCTTACTCTGTCGTATTTTTTTGCTCCATAATTAAAGCCCCAGATTGGCTGACAGCCCTGGGAAATTCCAATACAAATCGCCATAAACACCTGATTTACTTTTGAAATAACTCCTACACAGGCGATTGGAATATCACTTCCATAGACAGATAAACCGCCATAATAACGTAAAATATTATTCAGTACAATCTGAACAACCGCCATAGCGATCTGATTAATACAGGACGCCATTCCGAGAGAAATAATAGCTTTCAGGCACTCTGAAGAAGGCTTTAACATGCTCATCTCCAGATACATTTTACGAAATTTTCCAAAATAAATAACCACCAAAATTCCGGAAACAACCTGTCCGATCACCGTTGCCCAGGCAGCACCCTTGATTCCCCAACCAAACCCAAAGATGAAAAGGGGATCCAGAATTGTGTTGATGATGGCACCTGTAAGAACACAGGTCATAGAATATGTGGGACTTCTGTCTGCGCGGACAATATGATTGCCTCCAATGGATAATGCATAAAAAGGAAGTCCCACAGCTGTGATCCCAAGATAATCCACCGCATAGGGCATAACATCTGTCGTTGCACCAAATAAGCTTAGAAGCGGACGCAAAAACAGAAGTACTGCAACTGCCAGAATCACCCCTGTAATCACCAGTGTGGAAAGCGCCGTTCCAGCTATAGAGCTTGCCTTCTTCTCTCTTCCGGCGCCCATTTCCAGGTTATAGTTAGACGCGCCTCCAATTCCCAGAAGCAGTGCCAACGCCGTTGCAATAGTTGTTACAGGAAATGCAACATTTGTAGCCGCATTTCCCAGCATCCCCACGCCCTGGCCAATAAAAATCTGGTCCACTATATTGTACAAAGCACTGACCAGCATGCTGATAATAGCCGGAATTGCAAATTTCCCGATCAAACCACCTACCGGAGCCGTTCCCAATGGATTTTGCTCCTGACTGATGTTTGTTTCTTCCAAAAAATCTCCTCCCCCGTTTAAAAATATTTCTGTTTATCTCTCATAAATTCTGATATGAATCATAACAAATTCTGAAAACCGATTCAAGATTTTTATGCTCAAAAAGCCCAGCTGCATACACAACTGGGCTTTTTGTATGAATATGGTTATTATTTCGCTATCTGCAGGCGCACTGCCATATACTCTTTCCCCGGCAGCTGCACGCGGAATTTACCTTTGTGGATACCTCCATTTGTAATAGTCATTTCCCAGGTATCAATAATTTCCACCTGATACTCTGTAGTATCATCAAAGTAAAAATCCCGGAAGCCTGGTCGCATGAAGGAATAATAGTAAATAAAATAATCTTTCCTTGCCGGGAAACCGGCAGCACGGCAGACAACCTCATCCCATTTGCAGGGCATAGGTTCCACACCAAGTCCCGGTGTTTCTTCCATGATTTTTGCAAGAAATCTGATACGATCCGGTGAGGTTCCGTGAAGAACGCCGCCATGAGACCACCAGAGAATACGATCCGGGCTGAGATAGGTTTCACCGTGTCCCGGATATCCTCCGCGGCAGAATGCCTCCCAGAATCTTCTTGTCATTTCCTCACCGCTGATATTTCCCCAGCCAAATTGAATGTTGCCCTCATAGCAGATTTCGTCCAGAATTACAGGCTTATGATATTTTTCACGCCACTCATTTACCAGCTCGGAGGAACGGTATGTCTCAGTTCTCTGGATACTGCAATGGGTAATCCAGGGCAGGTTATAATCGTAATATGCCTTACAGTTATGAATGGATCTGAGATGATGGTAAGGATCCTTCTCACAGATAATGCTGGCATATCTTTCCCAGTCAGAAAGAGTCTTCTCATGCATCAGATCATACTCATTAGCCAGGGACCACCATACATTTCGGTATGCGGAAAAACGTGCCAGCACATACTTCCAGTAGCGATTATCATCCTCTGCTTTCATCATGGAGAATCCCCATCTGTCGTATGGATGCATAACAATCAGATCAGCCTCAATTCCCAGATTCATAAGTGCCTGAATACACTTTTCAATATGCTGGAAATGGGCTGGATTGAATCTGGTAAAGTCCCAGTCATTGCCCGGAGCACAGCCATTATATTCCGCGAAATTATTCTCATTTAACACAGAGCTGTCGCAGGGTGTTCCCTCATAAGGATAGGTAATTGGCTCATGAAGGTTGTAGTCATAGTGCTTGGGAAAAATACAGAAGCGGATCTTATTAAAAGCATTTTCTTCCAGAGTTTTCAGTGTCTGCTTCTGCAATTCTTCGTTCTGCAGATTCCATACATAACAGGTAGTTCCAATGCAGTGATAGGGTGTTCCATCCTCATAGGCAAGATAATAGGTACCTGCAACACGAACCGGTCCATGGTTGTCTGCGGAAGGGGGAGTTACGGTGAAACTACCAGTCAGCATATTTCTGACAGCACATTTTTCTGCGTTCTTCCCACCATCAGCAATTCCACGCTTATGTTCAAGCGCTTCTTCATTCGGCAATTCTTCCCCCGCGTTAATATCAAAGGAAGCCTCAATTTCAAAAGTATACTTGTCTGTAAAAGACGGCATAAATCTTACTTTATAAGCACCATCTCCATCATAAAAACCATCTACCGTTTTCTTCTCATTTTTACAACAAAAAGTACCTTTAATCCACTGGTCACAAAATGGATTTCCCTCCTTTGGACCGCTTATGGTCACTTCAAAAATGCCCCATTTTTCTATTGTTTTTGCATAATTTAATTTCATTATTCTTATCTCCTTCTCCATTTTAGATTTCTTATATTTTATATATCTCTCTTTCAAAACTCCAAATACGCGCTGCGGATTTGTCGCGATATCACTGCTGCATCTGACATCTTATGAGGACGCAGACTTTGATTTACTGCCCATATAAATAAAAATCCCCCATGCTTTCTACTATCATAATACGTCAGAAAACATGGGGTTTGCAATGTTACTTTATTAAGAAAATGTATGAATTTTTTATCTGTCCAATGCGTGTTTGAAAAAGTCTCTAAATGCCTTTTTTATTGTTCTTTATGCGCTTTGAAAATCTCAAAATAATCAAAATCCGCATACCGTCTCACCCCCGTCATATCGTGACAGTACATTCCGAAGTGAGCACCGGTGAATCCATCGCTCTGCTCGTCGGTGAGAATGTTGGTGGGGACTTCAGCCAGTTCCTGATAGTCTTTTCCATCCAGGGAGTAGAAGAATTTTGCGTAAAGTCCTTCCTGGGTGGTGGTCACGCGCAGGTATACGGGGCCTTCTTCCGGGATGGAGATTGCCGGAATCACATCTTCTACATCAAAGTGATTGCTCTTTATCAGGCGCAGCTTTGCAGGCTTTTTCAAATCAAGTGTCTGGGAGCCAAACTCTTCCTCTCTGGTCTTTACCAGAAGGTAGAAATTACCAGTATCATACATATAGGCAAGTCCTGCCATCTGCTCTCTGCAGGTCGGGGCAAACTCTACACAGGTTTCTACCTGAACATAGCGGTCCTGCTGCCGCCGCGCCACCAGACTTACGTTATAGCAGGAATTCAGGGATTCCTGACCGTAGAGACGGAGATAGCCAGGACGTTCTGTCAGGCTGGTGTAGCTATCATAGGGCTGGCGCAGGGAAGTATAGCGCACATCTAAAAGCGCAGAGGTTTTCTTCACTGGCATACTTAACTTTTTATCACATTCTTCGTCCACAGCATTCTTCTCATTCAGATACTCTTTTGTTTTCGAAGGAATTTCAGCAATGTCCGCATTCTTTGCAATTTCATTATTTCCAACACTGTCTGCAATTTCTAAATCAAAGTCATCTCTTCCATAATCCTTACCCTCTTCCTTTGGAAAAAGATACTCCGGAATTCCTGTTGGCTCCTCAGTCTCCCACTGGCCGAAGTTGCCGCCACAGGCCATTCTAATCCAGCCTTCTTCGTTCCAAACCATTTTCTGGATTGCCGTTTCACGGCCTAATACACACTGTCCGCTGCCTTTCGGTGGTCTACCGCAAAGATGTACCATATACCACTCACCTTTCTGGGTACACACAATATCTGCATGCCCACAACGCTGCAGCGCATCTGGATTCTCCATATCTGAGGTCAGCACAGGGTTACCCGGATCTTCCTCATAAGGTCCCCAGATAGATTTCGCCCGGGCCATTGTCACCATATGGTCGTAACCGGTTCCTCCCTCTGCCATTAACAAATAATAATACTCTCCAATATGGTAAATGTGTGGTCCTTCTGTATAGCCTCTTCCGGTTCCCGGAAAAACATTTTTCGCTTCCCCTACCAGGCGCTCCTGTACCGGATCGTACTCCTGCACCAGAATCCCCTTGAAATTATTAATCATATTCACAATGTACATTTTCCCATCTGTATCATGGAAAACAGATGGGTCAAAACCTGAGCTGTTCAGATAAACCGGCTCAGACCAGCCGCCACGGATGTCCTTTGATTTTACAAGATAATTATGGGTATTAAAAAGTCCTCCGGTACGGGTTTTCACGTCCAAAGCTTGAATTTGCAATATAATAATCTTCTCCAACACGTATAATACTTGGATCCGGGCAAAATCCCGGAAGAATCGGGTTCTGAATCATGTTTTTGCTCCTTTATCTGTTTCATTTTACAAAATAAACTTAAAACACATTCTAAGTATAAGCTTTCTGAATTTTTTTGTACACACTTTATTTCAGAAAGATGTTTTTTACCGGTCAAACCAAAAAAGGACTGCAAAATTCCACGTATTCTGCAATCCTTTTCCTGTATTTACTTACCTCACAGCAGAAAAATCTTATTATAACGATTGCTTTTCTGCCTGTTTTTCCAGCAGCTCTGGCAGACACATTGGTTTCTTTCCTTCCAGCTCATCTGCCATATTCAATGCTAGTATATTCCAGTTAATAAAGCCACCATTCATAACTGGTTCTCCATTAAATGGATTGTAATACTCATGAAGACATCCTGTTTTCTCCAGGTCCTCTCCCAGAAGGCGCATGGTGCGCTTATACATAATTTCTGCCTCCATGCGGTATCCGTAGTTCAAAAGTCCGCGAAATACCACATAGTTTGCAACCAGCCAGATCGGGCCAAGCCAGTTGGACGGATTGTTGGTAACAGACAGGTCAAACATTTTTTCATCCTTTGAAAGCGTGGTCAGACCGAAGTCAGAACCAAAGGTATCAGGATCAAAAATATGCTTCACCATATCTGCAGCCTGCTCTTTTGTGGCAATTCCTGCATACATGGGAATAAAGCCAGACCATACACGTACTTTGATAGGCAATGTCTTCCAGAAGACTCCCAGTCCCTGATGGAACCAGTCGTATTTCCTCGTCTTAATATCCACATCAACTGAGTAGAAGAAACGATCACGCTTATCCCAGCATTCCTGCTGGATAGCACCGATCAGCGCCTCGCGCTTATCCAGAAGCTTCTTCGCCTCTTCCTCCTTGCCAAACTTTCTGTATAATCTGGCACCAGCTTCCAGCTCCACACACATAAAGCTGTTCAGATAAATATTGGCAGTGGAAAATGGCGGACGGCCAAAAGTAGCCGGATCATTGTCCATACCGATCATAATATCGTCCTGCCATACATACAGTCCACTGTTTTCATGGAAATAATAGTGATCATAACAGTCAAAATACTTCGCCACGCCTGGAAGAAATTCTTCCGTCCAGGCATAATCACCGGTATAATCACTGATCAGGCACATCTGGCTGCAAAGGAAGGGCTTATGCATATTCATAATCTTGCCTTCCTTATGCCTCATATTCAGATAAGGCTCCGGCCAGTCTGCCACCTCGATCATCATGGGAATATATCCATCCTCCAGCTGATGGTCGAAGAAATTGCGGATATTTCCCTTTGCATGCTCTATAATTCTTGGCTTCACAGACGGATCCTGGTAGGAATCCGCCAAATTCAGAAAGCCATATACGGACCAGTAGGTATCCCAGTCCCATACATTTCCATCGTAAACAGAGCCCGGATCAATAAACGGGTAACGGATAAAGCTTCGCGGATTCTTAAGCACATCCTCCGTATGAGACATTACAAATTCTTTTAATTCCTGTCTATACCGCTCTGTCCTTTTATCTTCCATAAAATCAACCCTTTACAGCTCCGGCTGTCATACCTTCCATCAGTTTCTTATTCAGTGCCATGTACAGAATCAGAAGTGGGAATACACTCATGGATACAGAAGCGAAAATTGCACCCCAGTTCTTGGATCCAAACTCATCAGAGAAGTACAGAAGTCCTGTCTGAACAGTCTTCAGCGCAGAATCACTAATGAATGTCATGGAAAACAGAAGGTCGTTCCATTTAAAGAAGAACTGAAGAACCAGTACGGTTACAATAGAGTTCTTCATAAGTGGTGTTACAATATGCCACATCAGTCTGTAAATACCACAGCCATCAATAACGGCTGCCTCCATAATATCATCCGGGAAGGAACGAAGATATCCCTGAACCAGATAAATGGACAGCGACAGACCAAATGCTATGTACGTAATGATCAGACATGTTCTGGTATTTAACAGGTTTGATCTGCTGTAAATCTGGAACAGCGGGATCAAAGCAATTGCTACCGGAATCATGATACCGAAACGGAAATACTGTGCAACTGCATTTCTGAATTTCCATTTCATCTTTGTTACAGCAAATCCTACAGTTACTGAGAAAAATACAATAAATACAAGTGCTACTAATGTAGTGATCAAACTGTTCTTAAAGAAGGTGGACATATGTCCTCTCGTCCATGCATCAGAATAGTTCTGGAAATAAAAGCCATCATTTAACGCATAAGCTGGCTTCTCACTCCACTCAGCCTGTTTCTTGAAGGATGCAGTAAGCATCCAGAATAACGGATAGATCTCAATTACGCAAAGAAGGAAAATTACAATTCCTCGAAAAGCTGTTTTTACTTTTTTCATAATATTTCCTCCTTTCAGTCTTTCACATCAAATCTGTTGATAACAAGAGATCCAACTACACAGATCAGGAAGATCACGATTGCGATAACGCTGGCGTAACCAACCTTATTATAAGTAAATGCAACGTCATACATATACATGGACAGTGACTTGGTTGCACTTCCAGGTCCGCCCTTTGTAAGAGCCATAGCAGACTCGAACATTTTTACAGTTCCGGAGAAGCTGAATACAAGGCTGGTAATTACCATCGGACGAAGAAGCGGAAGAAGAATGTTTTTAAATAACTGCCATCCACCGCAGCCGTCGATTCTGGCTGCTTCCAGGATATCATCAGAGATATCAAGGAGTGCTCCATAGAAAATTACAGAATAGAATCCCATGGCTACCCAGATATCCATTACGCACAATGCCCAGAGAGCTGTGCTGGACTGGCCGATCCATGGCTGAACAAGGTTCGTAAAACCAAGAGAGTCAAGCAATGAGTTTAACAGACCATAGTTTGGCTGAATCTCATAGATCTTTGCAAACAGCTGACCTACTGCAACAGTAGGAAGTACTACCGGGAAGAAAACCAGAGTTCTTACGATGGTTTTGCATCTTCTCAGCCAGAATTTAAACATCAGGGAAAGTAAAAGTCCCATTCCAACCTGGCCAACGGTTACTACCAATACATATTTACAGTTTACTGTCAATGCATTTAAGAAATTCTTGTCTCTGAAAAGTCTTGCATAATTGTCAAATCCGGCAAATTCCCACTGAAGTCCCGGGCTGCCGCTGAAGAATGAATAATACAACGACCAGATAACCGGTACCATTACAATAATGGTGTAAATAATCAGTGCCGGAACTACGAAAAGGGATATCGCTTTCTTATTACCTAATACCTTGTTCATAAAATTCCTTCCTTTCTGTGTCAAAAACCATTAAAATTTCGAATTTTTTCAACAAAAACGGGAGTGTCTGCTGGCAAACACTCCCATTTGAAGTTCAAAGCTTATATTGCCAAAGCTGTTACTTACTGCATGTCATATACATCCTGAATGGACTGCATATATTCTTCGCCAGTCATTTCGCCGTTTAACAGAGGCTGTACATTTTCCTGAGCTGTCTTGGAAATTTCGCTAGGCATTTTTGCTTCCCACCATGCAAATCCTTCTGTGGATTTGTCAATCTCGTCAAGAACAAGCTTGGTGTAGTTATCCATATCATCTGCTGCAACATCATATGTGTAGCCTTTAACAGTTCCCTGATCTTCCATAGCTACGTTTCCGATGTTCTCCATGAAGTATTTCAGGAACCAGCCAGTAGCCTCATCATATTTGTCATTGTCAAGTGCAAGAATGTTACCACAGTTCATAGAGTAAGAAGTAGCGGAGCTGATGGACTCATCTGCAACCGGAATGTTGAAGAATCCGATTCCGTCCTCACCTGCCGGGTTCTGTGCATCATCTGTCAGATTCTGTGTAAACCAGGAACCATTGTAGAAGATAGCTGCTTTTCCACTCATCAGCATGGAACCAGCTGTGTTCATATCAACTGTTGTGATACCTTCTCCGAAGTATCCTTTCTCTGCCCACTCTGCAATCTTATCAGCTGCTGCAACAAGCTTCTCATCTGTGTAAGGAACTTCGCCGTCAGCTGCTTTTGTCATAATGTCGTTTCCTGCGGTTCTTACTGCGTATGCATTGATCAGACGGGTTGCACCCCATTTGTCAGATCCGCCGGTTGTAAGAGGCTGGATACCTGCATCGGAAAGTTTCTGAAGAACCTCTTCAAACTCATCCCATGTAGTAGGAACTTCGCATCCTGCCTGCTCGAACAGGGCTTTGTTGTACCAGAAGCCTTCTACGTTCAGTCCAAGAGGAAGATCATAAAGATCATCTGTTCCGGATAATCCTTTCAGAAGCTCAACAGCACCGCTGTTTAAATAATCTGCTGTTCCGATCTCGTCAACAGCTTCTGTAATATTTTTAACCTTTCCGGAATCGATGAGAACGCTGAGCGGAGCACCTGCTTCGTAAGCGAACAGATCCGGAAGATCATTGGATGCTGCAAGTGTAGCAATTTTCTGCTGAAGGTTGTCAGAAGCAACCATCTCATATTCCCATGTGAAATTCGGGTTTACATTTTTCTGGTAATCTTCGCAGATTTTGTTTAACAGCATACCATTGTCATTATCTTCTGCCCAGATGGTAAGGATTTTGATGTTTTTCTCAAGCTGCGGATCCTCTCCTGAATAATCTGCTGCAAATGTAGGAACTGCAAACATTGTGCTTGCTGTTAATGCTGCCATTAAAATAGCTAATGCTCTCTTTTTCATTATAAATTCCTCCAGAATTTTCAAAATTATTGAACTTTGTTATAATTTACTCTTGATAGCCATTTACTTTTCGGTCACGTTTAATTTGTTTCTTTGTATCCCCGGGAAATATCTTATGGTTATATAATACCATTGTTCTGTTTTTTTACCAGTGCCTAATTTTTTTGGTAATGTACAGTTTTTTTAGACTGTTTTTTATAAAAAATTCTACCTGTTCAGGCATTCAATTGTGCCAAATATATAAAATGCACATATTCAGCAATTTGAATATGTGCATTTTTGCAAATCCTGTTTTTATCATTCTGCTTTCCACACGTTTCCCTTATACTCATTGGGAGTCATGCCCTCGTGTTTTTTAAAAATATCACAGAAATATCTGTAATTATTATATCCCACCATTTCACTGACTTCATTAACCTTATATCCATCCTGCAACAGCTTCTTCGCCTTTTTTATGCGAAGGTCCGTCAGATATTTCACATAAGATGTGCCAACCTCTGTTTTAAAAAGAACACTTAAGTAAGCCGTGCTCATTCCGGCTCTGTCTGCAAGCTCACTAAGTCCGATATCCTGATCATAATGCTCATCCAGATAAGTAAGAAGTTCCAGGATAACTCTGTGTTTGCTTCCGGTCTGGTCTGCGGTCAGATGCTTGCTGATATCAGACAGAACGCTTTCCCCATAGGCCTGTACTGCTTCTATGCTCTGACATTTTGCCATCTCCTGAAAAGAGACAAGGGACCCTCGTTCCACCTGCTTCTGACTTTCGATCAGTACATCGCTGAGCACACAGAGATGCTTGTAAAATTCCCTGCGAAAATCCTGCAACTCCGGGTAAAGTTCCTGCAGGCATCTGATTGCCTGCCGGCATTCTTCCCGAAATGCTGCAGCATCACAGTCTGTAATACATTTTACACTTCTCTCAAAAGTTCTTTCCAATTCCTGAAATTTCTCGCGATTAGCCTGTGCCTTACGATTATCCTCATGACGAGTCTTCGCCCATTCATCTTCAATTCTGGTAAGGGCTTTTTTCAGTTTGTCTGCTGTAACCGGCTTATCAATATAATCTTTTACGCCAAGAGTAAGCGCCCTCTGCGCATACACAAATTCAGAATAGCCACTGATCACAATAAAATATGTATCCGGACATTCTTCCTTCGCCGCCTCGATCACAGACAGACCATCCAGCCCCGGAATTCGGATATCCGTAATTACTACATCCGGTTTCTCACTTCGGATCACTTCCAGTCCCTGGATTCCGTCATAAGCAGCCCCTACTACCTCATAATCCAGCTTCAGGCGGGAAATTAAAGCCTTAATTCCCTGCACAACTATATATTCATCATCAATTACCACTAAGCGATACATGAAAATCCTCCTTGTATCTGCATTTCCCTATCCCTTATCTTACCGGAACCACAATCGTTACCTTCGTTCCATTGCCTGGACTGCTTTCAAATGTTACGCCGTATTTTTCCCCGTAATTCAACTTTATACGCTCTATTACATTGCGCACTCCATAACCGTTCTCCAGTCTGGACATATCGTCAATTCCCACACCATCATCTTCAATAGTGAAAATCATATTATTCTGCTCCTGCCAGCCGCGAAGGGAAATCTTTCCTTTTCCAATCTTCGGCTCCAGACCGTGATACATGGCATTTTCAATAAATGGCTGAAAAATAAAGGTAATCGTTTCACGCTGAAGAATTTCCCTTCTGATATCCACGAACAGTTCAAAACGATTATTGTAGCGCATATTCTGAAGCTTCATATAGCCCTGCATCCATTTCACAGAATCCGCAACTTTAATATATTTGCTTCCATTATTCAGCGCCAGCTTAAAGTTATCAGAAAGTGCTTCTACCATTTCTGCCATCTGGTCATCCCCATGCATGATTGCAACAAAGTACAGGGAATCCAGTGTATTATAAAGAAAATGGGGATTGATCTGGGACTGAAGCAAAAGCAGCTCTGCTTCCCGTTCATTCAGCTTCACCGCCATAAGATGCTCGGAAAGCTCCAGGTTCGTATTGACCATTTCCTTGAATTTCCGTCCGATCCGGCCAACTTCACTGTAGTCAAACTCTTCTGTAATGTGACGCTCTCCTTCCCCAACCTGTGCAATGGTATTTTCCAGCTGCTTCAGAGGATGGCTGATGGTTCTGGAAATGATTCGTGCCATGAGAAAGCCCACTACAAGAACACAGCCGGCTACCAGAAACGAGGTCAGCCGGATATTTTTGCTCTCTTCACTGATCTCATTTTTCTCCACTACGTTTACAATATGCCAGCCTGTAGTAGAATTGGTGACAGAAGAAAACAGATACAGATGGTTCTCTCCCGGATTAGAATAGGATTGCATAATTGCATTCTCCCCTTCCTCATTTCCCACAAAATAAACCAGCTGATCATCCTCATCTACAACCATAAAGTTACTGGAATCAAAGCTTTCATTGCCCATAACAAAGGATTTTCCCAACAGCTTCTGGCTCAGTCCCACCACCATATAGCCCATTCCCTGTCCATCAGAGGGATTGATCATATATTTCGCATAAGAAAATCCTTTCTTTGTTCCTGCTTTTAAAATACTGTCACGGAAAAAAATTTCCTTTCCCTGCGCAGCCTTTGCCTGTTCCACCCAGCTTTCTTCCAGAATATCCTTATCACTATAATAATTATAGAAATCATAAGTACCCTGGTTCACATTGTTCAGCTGATACACATGACCATAAAGATCCGTAAATACTATATAATTCACCCACACCTGCTGACTTGCCATTTCATTTGCAATCACACGAAGCTTCACACGGTCTGTGGACGTAAACTTGCTGCCTCCGTATTCATTGCCTTTTTCCAAAATCTGCTGAAGAGCTTCATCATTCAGAAAGCTTCGCCCTACGTCTACAATGTTCTTCAGATTCATATCCATAACGCGGCTGGAATTCTTCAGTGTAGACTGATAAGATGCCCTGTAATTCTGTTCAATCGCATCAATAGAGGTTTTGTATACAATATTCATCAAAACGCCCACACCCAAAAGGGTGATAAGAAACATGGATAAAAAAATCTGATTCTGAATACTCAGCTGTCTCCACGCTTTCTGTATTCCTGAAGGTTCCTTTTTCTTTTCCATATTCTCATCACCCTTTCGCATTTTGCGTTATGATTACTGTTCAAATGCGATATGGTATGTACCGCTTCCCGCTTCGGCAGCCATATAGTCTGCTTCCCTGGTAAATGTCAGTCCATCGCTTTCCAGAACAGCTTTCGCCTTATCCAGACGGATCTCTGCTGTTGTATTTACCGGAATCTGAACAGTTAAAGTAATCTGTTTTCCCTGGACTTCCCATTTTACACCAACATCACCATAAATGCTATGATATTTTCCTGCAGTGTACTTCAGATTTCCACCAATGCGCGGATAGAGTATCGCATGTTTAAAGCCCGGATGTTCCGAATCCGCTTCAATTCCGGCCATTGCACGGTACATCCACTCACCAATAGCCCCATAAGCATAATGGTTAAAGGAGTTCATATCTGCACTCCACATGCTTCCGTCATCCTTCATGCCATCCCAGTGCTCCCAGATCGTAGTGGCACCTTTTTTCACCTGATACAGCCAGGATGGGAAGTCTTCCTTCAGAAGCAGGTCATAGGCTTCCTTCAGAGCGTGGTTCTGACTTAGTGCATGGCAGAAATACGGAGTTCCCACAAATCCGGTAACCAGATGACCGTTTTCTTTGTCCAGAAGGCGTTTCAGACCTTCTACCGTTTTTGTGATATATTTCTCAGGAGTCAGCTGGAAATACAGTGCCACAATATGTGCGGTCTGTGTCTGTGCTGTCATATTTCCTTCTGCGTCGAAGAAGGTCTCCTGGAATTTCTTTACGATCTTATGATAAAGCTCCTCATACTCTGCTGCCACATCCTCTTTTCCAAGGGCTTTCGCCATCTGGACAAAAAGTCCGGTAGAGTATGCATAATAGGCAGTACAGGTCAGATCGTTTGGTGTGGCTCCAAAGTAGCTGCCTTCTTCTGCATCAAGAGCTACCCAATCGCCAAACTGCAGCTTATAGTTCCAGATATAATCAACAGCATGGGCACGCATGAAGTCAATCCATCCCTTCATGCTGTTGTACTGTTTTTTCAGAATATCTTTATCCCCATACATCAGATACATGGTCCATGGATTGATGATGGCCGCATCAGCCCAGGCTGCTGCAGAGTGAGGTCCCTGGCGGAGAAGCCAGTTTCCATCTGTACGGCCTTCCTCAATATTCGGAACAACATGTGGTACACCGCCCTCTGGTGTCTGATCAACCTCCAGATCATGGAGCCATTTCTTATAGAACGTATAGGTATTCATCAGATAAGTGGCTGTACGGCAGAAAATCTGCGCATCACCAGTCCAGCCCAGGCGCTCATCACGCTGCGGGCAGTCTGTAGGTACATCAAGGAAATTACTCTTCAGTCCCCACAGAAAATTGTGATGCAGCTGGTTCAGCAGCGGATTCGAACACTCCAGACTTCCGTTTGAAGCCATGTTGGAGTGAAGGGTGCAGGCTGTGAAATTCTCAGCTTTCGGCTCACCTGGATAGGAAACAATCAGCGCATACTGAAATCCCATGTAAGTAAAAGTCGGATGCCAGGTAACTGTCTCTTCTCTTGCAAAAGTATATTTCATCGTTGCCTTGGCTGCACGAAGATTGTCCAGATATACATTTCCATCTTTATCCAGAACCTCGAAGCAGTGAAGCTCGATCACATCGCCCGGTTTTCCTGCTGCAGTTACTTCAATTCGCCCTGCCATATTCTGGGCAAAATCAATAACCGTATCTCCTGCCGGTGTTTTGAAAATACGTTTTGCAGGAATACGATCCATTACACGAACCTTTGCAGCGTACTGCGCGCGCATAACCTGTGTATCAAAGAATACAAGCTGAACCGGCTTCCAGTCGCCTTTTGTGGTTTCTGCCTTTGACCAGTCCGGAATCTCAAGGGCTGCATCATAAGTCTCACCATCATAGATTTCTGCAAATACCACCGGTGAATCGCAGCCTTTCCATGATGGATCCGTATAAACAGATTCTGTTGTTCCATCGGTGTAGCGAATCAGAAGTTCCATAGTAAAAGCCGTCTGATCACCATAGTTGTTGCGGGCCTTTGTCAGTCCCATAACTCCTTTATACCAGCCTGGAGCCAGCATTGCTCCGGCACCGTTAATGCCCTTCTGCAGATATTCCGTTACATCATAGGTCTGATAGAGGAGATGTCTTCTATAGGATGTCCAGCCCGGTGTCATCTCGTCCTCACCAACTTTTTTGCCATTCAGGTAAAACTGATACAGGCCAAGGGCTGTGGTAAAGGCATAGGCTTCTTTTATATCTTTTTTGATTTCAAAGGTTCCTCTTACATAGGTTCCTTTGGAAACGTTCTTATAGGAATCGTCAGTTTCGGCGGATACAAAAGGAGCTTTCCATGCTGGTGCGCCTTCCTCCCACTCACCATTTTTTCCTGCAAGGGCAGTTACAAAGGATGCGGTTTCGCTCCAGTCCGTTTCTTCCTGACCATCACTGGCTTTTGCACGGACAAAATAGCGCTTGCCGCTCTCCAGAGAAGCACCTTCTGCATAAACATGTGCAGATTCCTCAGACTCTGTTTTTCCGCTGTTATAGATCAGATCTGTAAAATCAGCGTCTTTTGCAATCTGAAGTTCGTAGGATTTCTGTTTTACATTTTTCTTATCGCTTACAAGTTCCCAGGCAAACTGGGGCATATGGGAAACACCAACCGGGGCTGTTTCATAATCCATATATATTTTCTTGATTGCCAACATTTGTTTTAACCCATCCTTTCTGACATATATTTCTTTGGTATATCGTAACTGTTCAGTACCTTCATGGTCACACACTTCGCAGAATAACATCTACTGAATAATTACGATCCAACACTTTATATTTTTAAATCGTATTTTAGCGTTTTCTCAGATTCAACATCTGTCTTGCCTCATCCGGAGTCGCTGGCTCCAGACCCATGGCGCGGATCAGATTTACCAGTTTCTCAACCACCTGCCAGTTGTACTCGGCATCTACACCTTCTGCCAGATAGTGGCTGTCTTCAAAACCAACTCGTACTACCGTTGCTCCCATAGCGATGGCTGCAGCCAGAAATGTCCAATTATCACGTCCAAAGTGGGTAACACCCCAAAGTGCATCAGATGGAACAAAGGAACGGAAAGCTGCCAGCATTTCTGGTGTAGGCTGCATACCTCCTTTGTGTCCGAATACCAGATTAAACAACATTGGAACAGCAAATGGCTGCTCAGATTTCACTACTGCCATGTTATGTAACATTCCAATATCAAAAACTTCTGTTTCCGGAAGGATTCCTCTTTTATAAACTGCATCTGCGCAATAACGGATATCATCAAAGGAATTGATATATACTGCCTCACCAAGATTTGTGCTTCCGCCGTTAAGAGACGCACTCTCTACCTTCGGGTAGTCAAGAGGATTGCAGCGATCCTGGATATTCATATCGGAAACACCGCCTGTAGACGCCTGAACTACCACATCTGTCCGTTTCAGAATCTCGTCAAAACACTCAGACATATAAGAAATGTCAGGTGTAAGGCTTCCGTCTGGTTTACGACAGTGAAGGTGACACATAGCAGCACCAAGTTTTACGCTTTTCTCTACATCCTCTGCAAGTTTTACTGCATCCACACTGGTTCCTGCCTGTACAGGCGCCAGAGATATAATTACTTTTCTCATTATGTAAACCTCCTATTTAAGCGAACCTCTTTCTAATAGACAGCTTCCTAGAGCATGTTTGAAAAAGGCTTTCTGCAAGATGTGCGTCACAATTTGTGGGAGATTTTGTCCGGATGAGGGCGCCGTAGCGGGCTACGGCAACCGAATTCGGGCAAAAAATTTACTTGTTAGGTCATTAAAACTCTTACGTAATTGAAATTTGCCACTCGTGTAAACGAAGACCTGCAATCATGCTATTTTTCAGATCAATTCCTCTACAATCTCCTTCAACGTACTTACTTCACCCACATTTCCCGGGAAAATAATGTATGGCATTCCAGGGAATTTGCTTTCTTCGCCGGTCATCCATACCGGGATTCCTTTCTTCACCTGTCCCATAACACGGGCTTTCTTTACGCGAAGAGCTTTGGTTCCTACGTCAGATGAAGTGATTCCGCCTTTTGCAATGATGAATTTCGGCTTCACAGAAAGCTTTCCGATAATACTGGTCACTGCATTGGAAATTTTTACAGAAATATGCAGTTTCTCTTCCGGAGTCATATTCTCCGGCGCAAGAAGCTGTCTGCTTGTATAAATTACAACGGTTCTTCCAGACAGGATTTTCTCCTCTGCTGCCTTCACCGTTCTCTCTACCTCTTTCTCCAGACCGTTTTCTTCGAACACGGTATTTACCTGAAATTCCATAAAATCAGCCTGTCCGTCCAGTTCTTTCAGACAGTTCAGCTGGTCTGTGGTCTTCTTTACATGGGAACCGATCAGAACGATTCCTCCGTTCTTCGTGTCACCCTCCAGCTGCTCTCTTCCAAGAAGAGGCTGGTCAGAAATCCTTCCCATTACTTTGGTGAAAGCTGCTGCTGTTCTTGCCATGTAATGCTTTCCTTCTTTCATTGCAAGCACCAGTGCTGCGCAGAAAACTTTCAAATCTGCATAAGATACTGCATTGACGATAATTTTCGCCATATTCTGTGCGGACATCAGCTTCTCCTTGATTCCCTGCACATCCAGAACATTCAGCTCGTCCAGGGAAATGGTGATACAGTCCTCTTTATGGTACTTTCCTTCTGTTTTTTCCTCTACGTATTCCGTAAGATCAGAGCATTTATATCCGAAGGTTTTGTCCCTGGCAAATTCCGTCATACCGGCTGGAACCAGGTTGTCCTGCTCTTTTACATAATGGATATTGTCCATTGTGTAGCGGCCGCCTTCTGGAAAAAACGGGCAGATGATCTCACCGTCAACAGCTGTGCTCCCTGCAGAAGTGCCATTGTCTGCTGCCGTTTTCTCTGGTCCGGCTGTATTCCCGTCAGCCAGTCCTTCCGCCAGAAGCTGTGTTTCCAGCGGATAATGACCTCTTAAAGTGGAATCTCCACGGGAAATGATCATGAAATCCTGTCCCAGCTCCCCTGCCACCTTTGCCACACGTGCGGCAATATCCTGGTGTACCTTTGTAGTCTCTTCCACAGAAAAGCTGCGGGAATTGGTGAGGATAAAAAACATGGATTCTTTTTCCTCAAAGCCCTTGCGGATGGATTCTTCCTCCCAGTCCGTATAAACAGACACATCATGAACGGTCTGCACACCTGTAGGATCATCATCCAGCACTACTAATTTTTTTTGAAAACCTTCCATTGCCTGGGAAAGAAGGGCTTCTGCTTTGTCGGCATCTGTTTTGCTTCTCTCCTCAACGGTATGGAAAGGAATTACTTTACATTCCATAATTTCTATAACTCTCCATTCTGTTGCGTTGTCGTCAGTCGCCGTAGCCACCGCTACGCCTCCTTCCTCCGCCTTGCATATGAAGAAATCATCCTGCGCCAATATAGCAGAAACTTAATTTTCGATGTACTAGATTCTGCACAGCAGGATTTTTTTACATTCATATCCCAGGTTGTGATAACTCAATTTATTATACAGTATATACGACAGGGAACCAAATCCTCATTTCTCCATAATCACGGTTATCCCATGCATAATACGGAATCAGACGTACATGCTTTCTGCTCATGCCATGATATTTCAACGGCTGATAAAGCGCATTTCTGTCAAATTCAGAGCGGTCAATGGTATATTCCTCAGTTTCAAGAGCCATCATTCTTCTTCCCTGGATTTCAAACTCCACAGGAGTAAACTCTGCATTCAGATCCAGGTAAACATCATCCAGATCTGCTGCATGGGTATCTACACTCTCACAGCAGTATACCAATGGTCCCCGCTCAATTGCAGCCTGCCCCACAGCTTCCTCTACCATATTGTTTGCAACAGTATAGCGAACCTTCATATCCAGGCTCAGCTGCACGTCCATATTCTGAGGATCTTCCACCAGAATATCAAGGTAAGTTCCAGCATCCTCTTTCGTCAGTCCGCGGTCTGCACCAGTGCCCTTAATGGAACCGCCGGCTGACCATCCTGGAACACGAAGTCTTAAATGGACCGGGGCATTTACTTTCACATCCTTTGTTGTGAAGCGGATCGTTCCGTCAAATGGATAATCCGTAGACTGCACAAGTGTAAATTCTCCACCATTTTCCAGCTTCACCTGCGCCTCACTTGCACCGTACATACCAGTCCATACGCTGTTATCAGATGTCAGATATGCATATTCACTGGACTGTGCAATGGTTCTTGCCAGGTTGGGCGGACAGCAGTAGCTGAGAATATATTCGCTTCTGGTAAGCGGCCAGATCAGCTTATAATCAAGCTTTTTGGCACGTCTTAACATGTTTTCATAGAAGAATCTCTTACCATCCAGACTCAGTGCAGCCAGGTTGGTATTTAACATCATTCGTTCCAGAATATCAAAATACTCTGCCTTTGGTTCCAGCTGGAACATGCGGTACGCCCAGAAAACGCCGCCCAGAGATGCACAGGTCTCATTATATGCCGTGATATTCGGAAGCTGATATTCATAACCATAAGCCTGATGCACAAGCTGATGGTCAAAAAAGTATCCATAGGGAGAGGCACCGTTATACAATGCTCCACATCCGCCTGTTATATAAAGCTTTTTATCCACAAGACTTCTCCATACCTTGTGGAGAACCTCCATATAATCCGGATCTTCCTCTTCCAGGCAAAGGTCAGCCACACCTGCATAGAGATAGTTTGCACGTACAGCATGTCCCAGAATCTTTTCATGCTGCTTCAGCGGAATCTTATCCTGGTTATCATCCATACCATTTTTTACACTGTCGCGAAGAGCGATTGCCTGCCTCGCCAGCTTCAGATATCGTTTATCACCAGTAGTACGGTACATTTCCACAAGTCCCATATAATGAGACGGGCAGACGGCAGTCTGAACTTCTCCGGTGCGCTCTGCTTCTTCGTAAAGATGCTCCAGATAATCTGCGGTCTTCGCCGCTATTGCAAGGAAATTATCCTTTCCGGTAATTCTCTTGTGCACACACGCTGCTGTAAACATATGACCGAAATTATAAACCTCAAAATCATTGATATCGCCCATTCTTGAGACGCCGTTCCCGGTTCTCTCCCCGATGATCTGCTTTGTGGAAAGATAACCATCAGGCTGCTGTGCTCTGCCGATCAGGTCTATATAATTCTCAATTTCTTTCTTCAGCAGCTGATTATCTGTCTGGTAAGCAGTATAGATGGCAGACTCCATCCATTTATAGAAATCTCCGTCTCCAAAAACGGTTCCGTCAAAATCTCCCTCTGCATCGCCGGCACAAATTTTAAAATTCTCTACTACATGACTGATATCTTTACTGTCAAACATGTGCTTCAGCTGAGGCACGGTACTGTTTGCGCAAGTGTCAAAGCGTTCTTTCCAAAGGCCGCCGGTCCACTTTACTTTCATACCATCCAGGGCATGAACCTTCGCGTAGGGGGATCTGGTTGTATCTGTCAGCATGATTATTCTCCTTCTGTAATTTCATATTCTGATTAAACGGACATGTCGCCTATCAGCGACATCACCATATAGGAAAGTCAGCTGCTCCGCGATATTCCATATATTATTCTTTATAAGCCTTTCGCTTTCAATGCTGCTGCAAGTGCCTGTGCTCCAAAGCGCGGGCTGGAAAGTACCGGTTTGCCGATCTTCTCGTGGATTGCATCCTCTGCATAGGCCATAGAGCCCTGTGCCAGAAGAATTACGTCTACCTGGTCTGCGATCTCAGTAGCTTTTCCGCAAAGAAGTGCCTTAAATTTATCCTGGTCTGCACCAAAAGCATCTACCAGGCCATCCACCAGCTCTACATGGCGATTCATCTCTCTTGCCACACGGGAAACTGTATTCTTAGTTGGTTCCAGGGTGGTAGGCAATGTAGCCAGAACGCCCACTCTCTTGCCAAGGCGGGCTGCCTCGCGGCACATCTCCTCATCAATACGGACAATCGGAATACCGGTATAACGGCCAATATCCTGAGCCGCATCTGCAACCTCGCCAACAGAAGAGCAGCAGTTCAAAACCGCATCTGCACCGTCAGAAACAGCCTGCATATACATTCCTACAAGACGGGCTGCTGCGCCTGCTGTTACATATCCATGCTCTCTTACTTCTGCCAGAATAGACGGATCCTGATAATTCAAGATTTCCGGTGCATCGCCAAGATTTTTTTTGATTTCTTCATTTACACACTCAATCAGCTCTGGTGTGGTACTTGTATAAACAATTCCTAATTTCATTTCTCTGTTCTCCTTCTCTTAACCAGTATAGAGCCTTTTCAAATACGCTCTGCGTTTTCACAAAGCTCCGGAAACTTTCTCCCTGGCTTTGTATTTTCACTTGTGAATTTTGCCCTATTAAAGTATCAAAACCCACTCCATCCTTTTATAGTTTATACAAAAATTTTACGATTACAGGGCCTCCACCGTCAAGTCCAATTTCTTTATTTAGTGTCACATTTATTTAGCGATGCAGCCACCATACAGACAAAAAGGGACGGCGTAGTTTCTAACCGCGCTGTCCCTCCTGCTTGTACCCTTAAATAAATTTATTTGTTTGTGATCACCGAAGCAACTGCTTTCTTCCATCCTGCATACTTCTGCTCACGTTTTTCCACTTCCATGTCCGGTTTATAGGACACACGGTTTAATTTTCCAAAAATACTTTCATCCCAGACACCAAGCTGTAATCCTGCCGCATAGGCCGGTCCGATAGCGGAAAGCTCCTCGGAATCCGGAACCAGAACTCCGGCATCTGCAATATTGCTCTGGAACTGCATCAGATAGTCGTTTCGGGTCGGACCGCCATCTACGCGAAGCTCCTTCACCGGAACACCAGCATCCTCAGACATAGCCTGTACAACATCTGTAATCTGATAGGCAATACATTCAAGTGCCGCTCTTACAAACTCAGCCTTGCGGGTAGTACGGCTCATGCCTACAACAGAAGCTCTCGCCTCGCTGTCCCAGTAAGGAGCACCAAGGCCGCTGAATGCAGGAACCAGATACAGGCTGTCCTCCTGAATGGCTTCTTTCGCCAGTCTACCGGTTTCTCCAGGAGAAGAAATGATCTGAAGATCATCCTTCAGCCAGGTAATCACAGCGCCTGTATAGTTCAGATTGCCTTCAAGCACATAGTTAACCTTGCCACCGATTTTCCATGCAAGAGAGGTAACAACACCATGGGTGCTGAGGATTGGCTTCTCGCCAATATTCATCATAATAGAAGAACCGGTTCCATAAGTGGACTTGATCATACCAGGCTGCAGGCATCCCTGACCAAAAAGAGAGCCGTGGGAATCTCCAAGTACGCCATGGATCGGGATTTTATGAGGAAGAAGTCCCTCGAAATCCGTCTCGCCGAAGCAGGCATCGGAATCTGTAACCTCTGCCATATTTGCCGGATCAATGCCAAATAATCCGCAGATTTCCTCATCCCATTTCAGGTCAAAAATATTGAAAAGCTGCGTTCTGGAAGCATTGGAATAATCGGTTCTGTATTCTTTGCCCCCTGTCAGCTTGTAAACCAGCCAGCTGTCAATAGTACCATGGCAGATTTCATGACGCTCTGCTGCCTCTTTTGCACCCTCTTCATTTTCCAGAAGCCATGCAATCTTGGAAGCCGGAAAATAAGGGGAAAGATTCATTCCTGTTTTCTGGCGGATCAGCTCTGCTGCGCCAGCCTTTTCCACACGTGCACAAATATCCACGGCACGGGCGCACTGCCATACAACTGCATTTCCGTAAGGCTTACCGGTGACGCGGTTCCATGCAAGAGAAGTTTCACGCTGGTTACTGATTCCCAGCCCAACTACATATTCCTTCTCTACCCCCTCCAGAAGTTCTTTCACAACCTCCAGAACATTGCTGTAAATTTCCTCTGGATCATGGGAAACCCAGCCCTTTTCATTGATGATCTGCCTGTGAGGGCGGTCGGTACGGCGCATAATGCTTCCTGTCTCATCGAAAAGGAGCGCCTTGGTACCCTGGGTACTCTGATCAATACTAATAATATATTTTGCCATGTTTACTATCCTCTTAAAACTTTTATATTCTCTAAAATCAACATCGCTGTACCTTAAGTCTGTTTTGTAACTAAATAATAAGCGTGCCTGACCAGACTGCTCAGAAGCACGCCCCATCGGGCAGCACTTCTAAGCAGCATCCTGGTTCTGCATCCACGCAGTCTGTCAGTCACGCTTAAATTTGTTTCTTATTTGATTTTTATTTCAGAGCTTCCACAGCCTTCTTCGCAATACCCTCAGCATTTAATCCATAGTAATCAAATACTTCCTGTGAGGTACCTGTGATAACCGGAGCATCCGGAAGAGCCATGTTCAGCACTTTCTTCGGGCAGTTAGCACCAACAACCTGCGCAACCATGGAGCCAAGTCCGCCAAATGGAGCGTGCTCTTCAACTGTAATAACAGCCTTTGCATTCTGGGCAGCTTTGATAACACCTTCTGCATCAAGAGGTTTCACGCAGTACATATCCAGTACCGTTGCGGAAATTCCCTGCTCCTCCAGTAACTTAGCTGCTGCAAATGCTGGGCGCACCATCTCGCCGCAGGCAATGATTGCCACGTCTGTTCCTTCTTTCAGAACAGTTGCCTTGTCCATTTCAAATAGGCAGTTATCTTCTGTATAAATATCCTCAACCGGATTTCTTCCAACACGGATATAGGATGGTTTCTCATCCTTCAACAGAGCCTCGATCAGATGCTTTGTCTGATGACGGTCACTTGGAAGATAAACTCTCATATTCGGGATTGCGGACATAGCTGCGATATCCTGTGCAGAATGATGGCTCATTCCAAGTGCGCCGTAGCTGATACCACCACTGATACCAATCAGCGTAACATTTGTATTGGAGTATGCCACGTCAACCTTGGCCTGCTCGTAGCTTCTTGTGGATAAGAAGCAGGCCGGTGAGCATGCAAATGGCTTCTTTCCACATTTTGCAAGACCTGCGGAAATACTAACCAGATTCTGCTCTGCAATACCGGTCTCAATAAACTGATCCGGGAAATTATCTGCAAATGGTGTCATGGAAGCGGATCCTCTGGAATCGCTGCAAAGCACCATAATATCTTTATCCTCTTTTGCCTTGTCCATCAAAACTTCACAGATGGCCTGTCTGTTTGGAATCTTATTCATGAAGAGCGGCCTCCTTTCTTGCTGCAAAATCCGCGATGATCTGATCATATTCTTCCTGTGTTGGAACCTTGTGATGCCAGTTTGCCTTGTTCTCCATTACGGAAGAGCCACAGCCTTTTACAGTGTTGGCAATTACAGCTGTTGGTTTGCCTTTTACAGTTTTTGCTTCTTCAAAAGCAGCATTTAACTGGTCAATATCGTTTCCGTCTTTTACATCGATCACATGCCATCCGAAAGAACGGATACGCTCATGGAGATCGTCATGTCCCATAACATCCTCTGTATTTCCGGAAATCTGAAGACGGTTACGGTCGATTACTGCGCAAAGATTGTCCAGCTTGTACTGATGTCCTGCCATGAAGCCCTCCCATACAGAACCCTCTGCCAGCTCACCATCACCCATTACGGTGTAAACACGGTAATCTCTGTTATCTTTTTTTCCTGCAAGAGCCATGCCTACGCATACAGGAAGTCCATGTCCCAGAGAACCGGAGTTCATCTCGATTCCAGGAAGCTTATTGTTTGGGTGTCCGATATATTTGGAGCCAAATTTTGAAAAATGTGCTTTAATATCTTCCAGATCCAGAAAGCCCTTTGCTGCAAGTACAGCGTAGTAAGCCTCTACAGAATGACCTTTGCTGAGTACGAAACGGTCGCGATTCGGGTCATCCATGTTTTCCGGAGAAATGTTCATCTGGCAGAAATACAGGCTCATCAAAGTATCGATCACACTCATGTCGCCGCCGATATGACCGCCCTTTCCGGCAACGATAATATCTACAGTATCTTTTCTCAAGTCAAAAGATTTCGCCTTTAAATTTTCCATTCTCATTCACCTCTTAAATATGCTTTCACATCTTCTTCAATAGGATCATATAAATCAGGAGTGATTCCCATGTATTTGCATGCCTCGTAAAGTACCGGAACTACATCTTTATGGATACCTACACAGTGATGGATGTATGGTCCTTCTACAATCTTGGCTTCCAGACGTTTGATGTTCTCAACCTCAACCCAGAGATAAGTTCCCATACCTTTCGGTCCGTCAACGCCTTTTGCTTTTCCAAGGAGCATGGAGTATTCTCCGTTATCACCGTCGAAACGTGCCAATGTCACTTCGCCATGCTTTGCTTCTGCTGTAATGCTTCCCGGATGGCTGAATGCCAGCGGATAAGTAAGCTTCGGTGTCTCTCTTGCAACAGAGATCGGCCATGGTCCGCAGTGCTGAAGGAGCTCGCCGTTTTCAATGTCAGGATGGCGGATGGTCCAGTCTGCAAAGAAGCTTCTTGTGTCATCAAGTGCTGCTGCCTCAACAAGAAGAGCGGTAATTGCACCGTGAATATCTGTCTCACATACAACCGGAATTCCCTCTTCATTGAGAAGTGCGTTTGCTGCACAAGGCATAATTCCGATCTCGCTCTGCAGCTGGTTCCAGCACTGGATTGCAGCTGCCTGGCAGCCGTATTTCTTAATCAGGTTCTTCATGGCAACTTTCAGGGCTGCTACATTCTCAAGTTCATTATCTTTAATGCAGATTTCCATGTTCTGGCGGCAGTACTCAACAACCTTTGCAACCTCTGTTCCTTCTGCTTTTGCTTTCTTCATCTCATCTGTCAGCTCTGGCATTGGGATTGGGGTCAGCTGGATGTTGAATTTCTCAAGAAGTTCACCCTCGTTGCACATGGTGGACCAGAACTCGTACGGTCTTGTGGAAATCTGAAGAATTCTCATGTTGCGGAAGGTTTTTACTACATTACAGACAGCCATGAAATCACGAAGGCCACGCTCGAATACCGGATCATTCAGTCTGCAGTTTGTCATGTATGTAAATGGAACGCGAAATCTTCTGAGGACTTTACCTGTTGCAAAAAGTCCGCACTGTGTATCACGAAGACGAACACCGTTCTCGTCTGGTCTCTCATCAAGAGGTCCCCACAGAAGAACCGGTACATTTAACTCTTTTGCAAGTCTTGCGCATTCAAACTCAGTTCCGAAGTTGCAGTGCGGAAGGAAAAGTCCGTCGATTTTCTCTTTTTTGAATTTCTCTGCAATCTTGATGCGGCCTTCCTCGTCATAAAGAAGACCCTCGTCATTTACGTCTGTGATGTCTACAAAATCGATTCCTAATTCTTTTAATCTGTCTGCAGTAAGTCCACGATACTTAACTGCATCCGGTGCACTGAAAATACTTCGTCTGGTTGGCGCATAGCCGATTTTGATCTTTGCCATTCTGGTATTCCTCCTTGTTTATATTTATTATTTTCTTTTGGTTTTTCTTAGCTGTAAAATCTTTTTCTTTATTACTCTAGATATTCTGTTTGCTTTTCTTTATAGCTTTAGTATAGGTCTCCTCCAGCTTTATTCCAATAAAAAATAAAGTATTTTTGACTTTATTTTCGCTTTATTTTCACAAATATATTGTTTATTTTTCAATTAAGAAGTACAATATATACAACAGAAAAAACTTCTGCCAAAGAAATATGAACAGTTTCCACAGGAAATCCTTTTACGTCTAAAAACAGGTGAAACTTTATCTTTTTGCTTTACAATTATTACTCTGGGAGGTGCCGCAAATGTCCATTACCGCAAAAGAACTGGCTGAAAAACTGAATCTTTCACAGACTGCCGTCTCCATGGCGCTGAACAATAAGCCTGGAGTCAGCACGGAAACCCGCCGGATGGTGGTAGAAGCTGCTGAAAAATACGGCTATGACTTTACCAGACTTTCCCTAAAGAAGAATAAAGCTGGAAGCATTTACGCGGTAAGCTATCGTTCCCATAATGCCATCATGTCCTATTCTCCTATTTTTGATGCTATGGTGGAGGGTATGGAATCCGTAGTGCAAAAAGATAATTATAAGCTGAAAGTAATCACATTTTATGAAAAGCGTGATAATCTGGAACATTATCTGGGGGATTTAAGAACTACTGACTGTGTGGGAATCATTTTGTTTGGTACTGAAATGCGGGAGGAAATGGTCCGTCCTTTCCTGAAACTTCCTTTTCCGGTGGTGATCCTGGACGCCTATTTTGAAAACCTTGACTGCAATTATGTCGTTCCTAATAATCGTCAGGGAGCTTATCTGGCTACCGATTATCTGATCAGCCTGAGAATGAAGCAGCCTGGATATCTGCAGTCTGCTTACCCTCTCCGCAACTTTTCAGAACGTCTGGAGGGATTTTATCATGCTGTCCATGATAACGGAATGTCTCGTTCCCGCTGTATCATCCACCAGCTTTCTCCAACCATTGATGGTGCAATGGCAGATATGCTTGCAATTATTGACAGAGGGGATGCTCTGGCAGACTGTTATTTTGCGGACAATGACCTGATTGCAATCGGAACTATCAAGGCCTTGCGGCTCAGAGGCTACAAGGTGCCAGAGCAGGTGGCAATTGTAGGCTTCGACAATATCTCTGAAGGACGTATTATCGACCCCTCCCTTACCAGTATCAGCATCCCCCGTCATTATATGGGACAGGTTGCCGCCAGAGAGCTTCTCTCTCAAATAAACGAACCCCGGCAGCATACCTGTAAAATTGAAGTTTCGGCAAATCTGGTAAAACGCTTTTCAGTTTGACGCAAAAAAGGTATCGCAACCTTTCACTTCCGGTTGTGATACCTTTTTTAATTGCTTATTGCAGAGACGTTTAATGCCAAAATCCCTGTCTTTTTACAGTATTTATGATATATTTATTTGTTTCAATTTTTTCGAAAATATCGTCTTTTATTGTGAAATTATCACAAAATTTACTTTTCAATTATAACATCCGTGCATTTTTTCATCTGAAAAACCGGATTTTCTGCGCTCTTTTCACCCAAAACAAATCACGATGCATACAGATCATGCAGCCTTATATTTTACCCAATTACACTGGTAAAATCTTTACGTTTATGGTATACTTATTTCATTATCTGCAGATAGCAATGTCAGAAATATAGTAACCTGACATTTTCTACCTTACACTAATAACCGGAGGGATATTTATATGGATGAAAAAATCATGAAATTTTTAAGGAAAAACAATATCCATATCAGTAATATCAAATATCTGCTCAGACAGGAGAATAAGACCTGCATTTATATGACCGATGGACGAGTTGTGAAAACTTTTATCACAGTCAAAGATTTATATGAAATTCTTATACCTTATGATTATATTTCCATAAATAAAGGCACCGTGGTTTCCAGAGGACAGATTGATCATATTGAGAACTGCACCTATCATATGAAGGATGGCGTACGTCTGGAAGGACGTAAGCGTGGCGCAGCCACTCACAAATTTCTGAACAAATCTTTGCATCAGGATCCTGCCAAGACTTTATCTCCAAATATTCGTACGCGTTTTTCTGTATTAGATGATATGCCCCTTGCTTTTTGTGTAATCGAACTGATTTTTAATAAAAACGGAACTGGAATTGACTTCGTTTTCCGCTATTGCAATAAAGAAATGCTTCTTCTGGAAGGCATGGATGTGCAGGAAATACTTGACCAGTCTTTTTATCAGGTATTTCCCAACGGAGATAAGAAGCTCCTTGCCGCATATACAGATGTTGCCGTGAATGGCGGAAGCTGTCGTCTCAAGACTTACAGTGCCAGGATTCATCGTGAACTTATTATCAAATGTTTCCAGCCATTGGAAAACTTCTGCGCATGTATATTGATTCCTGCCTATGAAATAGAGAAATAAACATTTTCCAGATTTCCATATATACATGATATGAGAGTCAAAAGGTCTTTTGCCACTCATATCCTTATATTTATTGATAAAATATTGGGAGGGAAGCGACTATGCAAAATTCATTTCCTGACGAAAGATATTCTGTGGCGGATGAAGCCATCCTGGGTGCTTTTTTTAAACTTCTAAAGAAAAAAACTCCTGATCAGATCACAGTATCCGATATCACTAAGACAGCCGGTATCGCGAGAAGCACTTTTTATAATCATTATCAGGACATTCCCTCTCTTGTATCCGCTGTTGAGGAAAAGACGATCCAGGATGTTTTTTCTATAATGGAAAAATTTCATCCTGAAAATGACCGGGATATCTGTCAGTCCTATTTTCTGACACTTTGCCGCTATACAATGGAAAATCCTTTCCTTTCCAGTCTTCTGAGCACACCCCATGGGAATGATCTCTTTGAAAAAATGCTGACTATGCTTCATCACTATGTCACCGCTACTACCTCCAGTGCCAGACCCGGCAGACACACAAAAGAGGAAATATCTTATGTGATCACCTGTGCGATCGGCAGCACGATCGGTGTTCTTCACAAATGGACCCGGGATCATTTTGATCTTGAACCAGAAGTCATTGCAGAAATTCTGACTCAGGTTTTTCTGACTGGCATGCTGCCACTTTTATCCTGACGTGTTTGTAAAAGCATTCCCACAAAGTGGGGCGTGCAGATTGCGGGAATGCTCTTTCAAACAGGCATAAGAAAAACCCGTCTAAGCAATTCACTCAGACGGGTTTTTCTTATGCCTGTGGCTCATCAATCAGGACATCCTGTCTCCTGATTTTCTTTGTTGTACTGCGTATAAACGGATTTTTTCGGATCACCAGACCTGTAATACGACGGTAGGTCGGCTGATTTTTATTGTATTCATCCAGAAATGCCTGAAGCTGTAAACGAATCATCTCAGTATCCAGTGCCTTTGCCTCCACAACTGCCTGTTCCGGATAGATGCGTGCTGTCAGACCATTCTCTTCACCTGTCACAATCACTTCCGCAACAAGTGGATTCAGCGCAAGCTTATTCTCGATTTCTTCCGGTGATACATTTTCCCCATTGGAGAGAATGATCAGATTTTTCACACGACCGTTAATAAAAAGGTATCCATCTTCATCCATATACCCCTTGTCTCCAGTATGCAGCCAGCCATCCTTCAGCGTTTCTGCTGTTTCATCCGGCATCTGATAGTACCCTTTCATAACACTTGTACCCTTTACCAGGATCTCCCCGTTTTCGAACTTTATCTCCACATTTTCAAGTGGTCTTCCGATAGAACCCGGCTTATGATTTTCCGGTGTATTATTACTGATAACAGGAGAACATTCCGACATGCCATATCCTTCCAGTATCTGAACGCCATATTCTGCAAAACGGTCAATATAGTACGGATCCAGATGTGCCCCGCCGGTAAAAATTGTCTGCAGTTTTCCGCCAAATACTTTTTCTGCAAGAACCGCCTTCGGGATTTCCGGATCAGCTGCCGCCAGTCTCTTATAAATTGTCTCAATCATCATCGGAACCATGAGCATAATATCCGGTTTAAAAATGCTCATATTTCTAACCATATGAAGCAGGGAGTCATTGATACAGATCGTTGCTCCCTGAGAAAATCCCTTCAGCCAGTCCATGACAAGGCAGAATGCATGATGGATTGGAAGTACACTGAGCATAGCAGTTCCAGGCTCTGCTGAAATCTTAACTGCCTCAACGTTGGATGCCAGATTATTCTGTGTCAGCATAACCCCTTTGCTCTTTCCTGTGGTTCCGGAAGTAAAGATAATAGTCGCAATAGCTTCTGCATCCGGACAGAAAGCATCTTCTGCTGCGCTCTTTCCCATGTCTCTCAGCTCATTGATACTGTACACGCCTGAAGGCAGATCCTCCGCCTCTTCCTGGAGCATCCATACCTTCTGAAGCTTCGGACAGTTTGCAAGAAACGCTTCCAGATATGGTCTGTGTTTCGGACTTAAAAAGAGTGCTTCGGAATCGGATCGATTTATCAGGTCGATCAGTTCTTCACACGGAAGTGCAGCGTCCAGCGGCACCGCTGTAGTGCATCCTGTAATAATTCCAAGATAGCTTTCGATCCATTCTACAGAACTGGTTCCGATCAATGCAATATGTTTTCCCTCAAAGCCTTCTGCAAGAAGTCCTTTTCTGGTAGAAATCACGTTTTTCATCATTTCGCTGTAACTTTTCTCCAGAACTTCTTTTCGGTTAAGCCATTTTACTGCTTTGACTTCGCCAAATTTCTGTACACTTTCTTCTAATATATTCCTGATCAGCATATTTTTCCTCCTTCACTGTTCTGTGAACTGACACTCTGTTAAGTCTTACTGTTCACTCCGGGAACAGTAACATTAAGTCCTACTGAAGCTCCTCAAGAAGCTTGAGTGCCTCCTCAAGAGTTGTAATTTTTGTCACTTCGTTTTCATCCAGTTCAATATCAAAGGTATCCTCAAGCTCACCCAGAAAAGACATAAAATCCAGGGAAGTAAATCCCAGATCTTCACGGAATCTCATCTCACCTGTCATCTCTTCCGCTTTCACCTTACTGTACTGTGCTACAATATTTTTAAATTCCATTTCCTGACTCATTCCATTTCCTCCTGATATTTGATTTCTATAAAAAAATGCCGACAAGTTCTCTTTAACCACGCTTAACCTTTCAGGCATAGTGGGACCTGTTACGCTTTATACCTGCTCCATAATCTCTCCAATGCTCATATCCGGCTCTGCAATTCCTTTAAAAAGAATACGCATCATATAATAATACAACAATTCCATGTCATGCTCCTCCAGATGCGCAGTCTGATAATGATAGGAAAAGTTCATTCCCCCATCCTCGGTATGAGATACGGTCAGATACATTTTCTTGGTTGCAGCGCCGTTTGCAAACCATTTAGCATGCTGGCGGATAGTTCCAAGCATTTCATTCTCCACCTTTACCGGCATTGGCTGATAAGTCAGATAACAGCTTTCATAGCTGGTATGCTCCGGTGTATGATATCTTTTTCTCATCTCATCCACAATAAATGCCGGGTCATAATTGCTGTGCATATAAATTCGATTCTGCATATTCTGGATTTCATAAGCTGCCGAAAGAAAATCTGTCTCTGGTGAGATCACTGTTCTGCATGGAAACATAATGGTTCGGCTTCCTCCGGAAGTCCATTCGTCATGGGTAGAACGTCTGGATATAAAATTCTGGATTGTAATATCCTCCTGTCCATTATTTACTTTTGACAGATAAGTACGGATACCAAGCAGAAGCAGATTTGTCATAGAAAGCTGATGATTCATACAGAAATCCATCAGGCTCTGTGTCGCATACGGTTCCAGATGATAATCCTTTACTGCAACAAACAGCTCGTTCATCTCAATGTCAGAAGCACGAAGCTTCGGATTTCCATGGCGCTTTCTTGCTTCCTCCAATACGGATGGTCCCTGAATATCAGAATATAACGGCTCACCCAGTGCATCCAGCTGGTCATCCCAGAATTTTTTATCTTTTGCAAAACGCTTTTCATTTCCCGCCTTTGCAAGGTCTTTTTTCAGAACCGTTTCAAAATCTGCCAGTTCCTGAGGACAGGCTGTTCCATATCTGTAATGCGTATATAATTGGAACAGATCTTCGATCATAACTACAAGTCCACAGGAATCGATCAGTCTGTGATCCATATGTAAAAAGAAACCATTGTATCCTTCTGGAAGCTTCAGCATGGTAAATTCACACATGGGAATATTATTTCCGTCAAATGTTTCATATGCCCACTTCTGCATCAGCTCATCCGCCTTTGCCAGACTTTCCATTCCTGACAGATCCTTCAGCTCAATATCACGCGGGTCCTGTTTTTCAATATACTGTTTTACATTTCCCTCTTTATCCGGCTTTGTAAAACGGACTCTGGTACAACCGGAACGCTCTGTTTCCATCTGAATACATTTTTTTAATAATCCAAAATCCAGTTCTGCCTGTACAGAAGCCACAACGCTTACGCCAGATACCTGCTGTGTACCATAATCCAGGATCCAGTTGTGATGCATTTTCTGAGCTGCTGTCAAAGGATAATAATTTCTCATATAATAGATAACCTCCATTGTCCCGGTTTTCCTCTTTATCCGGGACAGAAAACATTGTATGTATGCTTCAGGTGAAAAAATATCATACCTTCTCAGGAAATACCAGTACCCTGAAGACTTAATGAACACTTTATAAAAAATTGACCGGGACTTATCATACATTTAACATAGTACATCGAATATTAAGTAACTGCCATATTGACTTGTCTGATTTTTCATCTGCTGCGTTGTCGTCAGTCGCCGTAGCCACCGCTACGCCTCCTTCCTATGGCAGAAACTTAATTTTCGATGTACTAGCAGTTCAAAGGTATATTTCCTGCTATATACTATGTCTGATAAATCCCGGTCAGGATTTTTTCATTTAATCGTATTTTTCAAAAAATTCCATCATCTTATGCTGATACAGTTCCGGATCTGCATAGGCACTGCACAGATGCCGAGCTCCTGGTATGATCACCAGTTCCTTCTCTGCCCTGCAGAGCATATAATTCTGAAAAGAGTTATTGGGATATACATAGGTGTCCTTCTCTCCATGGAAAAAGAGAACCGGTCTTTTATTTTTTTTCATGGCTTCTGTAGTGTCTGCATCTTTCATATGAAATCCAGCCAGAAGAGAACAGAACCAGTCCAGTTCCATCAGAAGCAACGGAATATGATGCAGATGGAACCAGTTAGCGGCCATATCACGCATCTGCCGTTCCATAGACTGAAAACCACAGTCCGCAATCAGGCCTTTCACCTCCGGTGGAAGTGTATGTCCTGATGCCATCAGCACAGAAGCTGCACCCATGGACTGTCCGTACAGGTAAATCGGAAGCTTCTCTTTGTTTCGTTCAGCCATATATACTGCCCATTGCTGCACATCCCATTGTTCCTTTGCTCCAAAAGTAATATAGTTTCCCTCGCTGTCACCGCAGCAGCGATGCTCTATAAACAGGACATCGCACTGATGCTCATGCAGATATTTCGCCATAAAAGACAACGTGCCAAACCGGCTGCCACGATATCCATGACTTAATATGACGATCCGCTTCGCAGCTTCTGCAGGCAGATATAATGCATGCAGTTTTAATCCGTCAATACTTTTGATATAACAGTCCTGCATGTTCTGTTCAAAGCACCATGCCTTACTCTCATTATATTCTCTGGCATAACCGTTCTGAGGATGATTTTCCCTGATATGCGACAGTTCAAACCATTTCTTTCTTTCCTTTTTCTGCTCTCCCCTTTTGCAGCAGACCACCATGTTAAAAAAGCGCCATCCCACCTCCAGGGATCCCAGAAAAACAGCCGCCAGTATTGCGAACAGCTTAATAATTTTTTTCTTCATCATGATTTCCTCCGCAGTTCACATTTTGAATAAGAATCCTGCCCGTAAAACTTCAGTTGTATTGGACAGCTTTAAGGTCTTTTGCCATAGACTCATTATAAGCATATTGTCGCTAAATAGGCAATGAGATTTTTCCATACTGGACAGTTACCTTTATATTTTTGGGAAATGTTCCTGCTTTCAATACCCACAACTTTATTTATTCAAATTCCCTCACCTATATCACCCGAATCCTCACCCTCGCCCCGTCCGGTATTTTTCTCATCTGCCAGCCGATTGATGAACCGGCACCGCGGTTGTCTTTGTCTTCTAAGTGCACCACATTTGCACCGGCACCGCCTTCACGGAATACAGCCATTGGCCACTCGTCGCGGTCAAACCAGCTATTTCTTTCCACATTCTTAAGGGATTTTTTTCTTCTTTCGTCAGTTCCATTTCTGTCCAGGGTCACATATTCTGAAAAGCCCATTTTTTGCGCTCTCTTTATATGTTCTGCGGTCTGGGGATACTTTCGGGAATCAACCACGACCACATAATATTCCGATCCAGGCCTTCCAATACAGCCCTGTGCAGGCTCTGTAGTTCTGCTGATTTTATTCAGCTTTCTCATGTACTCTCCCAGAACATGTTTCGCATCGTCAGCCAGATCTGCCAAGCTCATGCATAATCCAGTCCACTCTTCCGTCAGTTCCTCACCCCATTTTTTGCACTCATAGCACAATTCACCAAGTGTTTCTGACTGGTTTCTGTTTTCTTCCCGTTCTTCTGATCTCCACTTTTCTCTTTCAACTGCAGCTATCATTTCGTTAATATCAAAACATACATGGGCTTTGAGGTCATGAATTTCTTTTGAAACTTCATCCATAATATCCATTGCCTCATCCACTGCTTTTATTGTCGCATTCACATCACTCATAACCTCACCTCCCATCTGTACCGCCAATATGCAGCAGCCACCACTTTATCCAGCCCTACTTTTCAAAAACTCTCTAAATATCCCTCAGCTTTGCAATAAGACAACCAATATAATCAATAGATTCATCCAGATCCAGAAGCAGGGAATTGCAGGAACTGCAATAAGCCTGGATCAAGCCTTTCAGGTGTTCGTATTGTGGATCCTGCCAGTTTTCTCCCTGATTCGCAGTTTCGCTTCCAAGAATATCGTATAATGCTTCCAGTTCATCTCTCTTTGCCTGCAGGGTTTCCATGAACAGCTCCAATGAATCCACATCATGTACTAAAACTCTTGCTCCTGCCATTCCCGTGCCTCCTCCAGCTCTGCCAGCTTACTCTCTATTGTCACAAAAAAATCAGTTACTTCATATAACATTTCAGCCATACGGTTAATTCCGCTTTCCAGCGGTTCAATGTAGTCCCTTTCAACCTCTTTGGATTTCTTATCATCCCATTCACTGGAAGTCTGGTTCCATCGTGCCAGCTGATTCCGCACCTCACTGCAATCGTACATCACCCTGCCCTCTTCTTATAACCGCCTGCAGTAATTGTATTGCTGATAAACAGAGGATGGGGAAATATCTCCGCATTTTTTCCACCGATCACGGGTTCGTTGGTATTGCATACCAAAGTATAATTGGTCAGGTAGCCTAACACTCTCGTTGTATACTGATCCGTATCACGGTTCAGAAGATCATAAATAACTTTTACAGCAACAAGTGTTACAAACTCAATGTCCGTCGCAGTTCCCGGTTCAAAATTCAACTTTTTCCCGTCCTCATCAACTGCAAAGTAATGCTGATGGGATGCAGGTCTTTCATCTGAAATCAGCCCGCCAAAAGCATCCCTGTAAAGCGGCATGTCCATATCCGGAGCCCAGTAAAAAATCTCGCCAGCATGTGCCCGTTGCCAGCATCCAGTAGCCACAAATGGAACCTTCAGTACCTCTGCCAGCTCATTGGCCTCCGCAGATGACTCCCTGTTGTCACCACATCCAACCACAATCCCATCCTGAAATCCATCAAGTATCTCCGGGGGAATCTCCTGGAGATATCCCCGGAAGGTATGTACTTCTGCATAAGGATTAATATTGTGAATCGCATCTGCTACAGCGTCAACCTTATATCTTCCAAGGTCCCGGAAGCCCAGCTGATGTCTGCAGATATTATGGATTTCCAGGGTATCTCCATCGATCAGGATAAAATGTCCCACTCCTGCCCTGGCAAGTTCAAGGGCGATCAAGGCACCAACAGAACCACAGCCTACGATCAGCGCAGTCTTATCACTCATTACTGAAGATTCAAGAAGTCCTGTGTTCCTTGAAAAAAGCCTTGTAACCATATCAAACACAGTCACTGCAACATGAGACCGCTTTTTATCTGTTCTATAAAAAATCCAGTCATGATTCATATAAGTTCCAAAGTAATCATACCCTTCAATCTCCACCTCCGGATTCAAAAGCCTTCGAAAATGCTCATTGCTTACAAGCAATCCGTGTGAAGTATACATGGCCTGAGCATCTGTCGGTTTCTCATTCTCAGCTTTTAGGAAAGCAAAATACCTGGTTGTTTCCTGGCATGCAATTCCAAGGATCCCGCCTTCATAGTCAGAATCTTCGATCACCTGGGAACTCAGGCTCAAATGAAAATGCTTTTCAACAGGACCGCCAAAAAAGGAATTCGCAAGATCACTGTCAAACTCTACAGTTCCTTCCACTTCAGCAGATTCAAATCCGCCTTCCATTAATTCGGTCCTTGCTTTATCAAGTGCGTATTCCAGCACTTCGCATTTCCTAACAGGTCCATATTCTACGGGCACAACCTCTCTAAGCAGTTCCTCAAGAATCTGACTGAAACCAGAATTCTTTTCCCCCTGCACACTTTCTCCCATCCTCTTTTCTATTTCGGTTCTTTTGATCATTTCCCACACCTCCCAATCTATCCGTCCGGCAATCAGCAGACATTCTGGACATCCGCCTGCATCTGTGCTTTCCTCATCTTTAAGGTTTCGCCATCAGCAAGTTCCAGATAATCCGTACCGCAAAAATACGCATCCCCAATCTCTACCTTCGGAGTAAAATACTCTCCAGTTCCCTCCCTATCCAGGTAATAACAGGTAAGCCTGGCTTCTGGAACAAAATTTAGTAAAAAGGAAAGGGTTCCATTCCCGATTGCCTTTGCATAGGCATCATTTGCCCTGTTATCATCCTGGGAAAATACCTGCAAATTCTTAGGATGCCTGTGCCAAAGTCCCAGAAGCATTAAATCATGTTTATATATTCTGGCCAGCACCGGATACAAATGATTTTGATAGTCCACATCCATTTCATGATGAACCGCGCTGTGGATTGTCTGCATTCCAGGATCTGTTGCTTCAACCACATACCAGGTATCCACTTTATAAATGCCAAGCAGAATCCCTCCCGTTTCAAGAGGATCTCTGGAAAGCGCCTCTGCAAGAATCGAAGTGTATGCTCTATCGCTGATCACAATTTTTCTGCATCTCTTACAGAAATCTGAAGAATAGCCAAATCTGTTTCTTTTTTTACTTCTTTTAAAAACACTGATTTTTCTCTCAGATATATACTTTATGATCTCTGCTATTTTATCCTTCCATCTCATCAAATCATTCTTTTGTTCCAAAGCTGCAGCCTCCTCTGATTTCTATATTACCCCTTCTTTTTGAAAATTCCCCCATATTACAGGATCAAGAAGCCCCAGCTCAAAGGCGTTGATCCAGCGAAGCGCATATCGAAGGGAAGTTGCTGCCGATGTAATACCCCTAGCAGAAGATCCATCCACTGATACATAGGCACTATCAGTTGAACAAAGATACAGCGCACCTCTTTCATCCTTAAGCAAATGCGGAATCACCTTCGGCGATACATTCGGTGACCGATTTACAATTTCCTGAAGATCTTCCAATGTAGGGTTTAGTAAATATGCCTTTACACTAGTTCCACAAACTGCCTGCGGGTGATTGGCATCATACACAAGATAAATCTCATATACTCTGCAGTCCCGCTTCTCTCTCCCTGCAATTATAGGCTGACATCTGACACACCAGCAGGCTCTTCCATCTGCCAAAGTACCCAGCACCGCTTTATCACCCTGAAAATCGTACATTGCCGCTCTTTCAGCATCCAATAACTGAGGATATCTTTCATACCACTGTTCCATTTTTTCCTCCTTTTTAACAAATTTCATTTGCAGGAACTGCCAACGGAGCCCATGGAACTACTGGTCTTCTTGTCAGCGGATCCGTTTTCCCATTTCCTATTCGTTCAAATATAGTCCCCTCCGGATCCATGCTTATAGGCTTACCTGATGTCAATATCTCTCTCATTTTCTGAATTTCCGGATCTCCGCTTACTGTTGTAAAAGGTACATATTTTGCTTTCATGTTCTTGTCTCCTTTTCATTTTATTTATATTTCACACCGTTTCCAATGCTTTCTATACTTATGGATGCTGCAGCTCATATAATCTCCACTGTTATTTCTAATTTCCATAAAAATTTTCCAACCCTGTCTATAAGATAATTTCAGGTCTGTATAAGATCACCTTTCCCATTTTCTCTGTGTCTTTGTTGTAGTAATATGCTTTTACTGCGTCCCTGCCTGGCACATTGAACTCGCCGCCAGTAAGGTGAGTGCTGTCTGACATGGCACACCTGAGATTCTCCATATCGCCCACAGCCGTGATCCGGATGGGTGCATATCCTGGAAAATATGCCATACTGCTTCTCATGGATTTATAAGATCTGCAATATGCAATTGTTACACCCTCGTGACGTTCTGTACGATCCAGTACTTTCTTAAGCAGATCTACATTAGGATTGCTCCGGATTGATCCAACGGACTGTGCAAACTCTGAGTATTTATCCGGTTCCATAAATACATTGACACAGAATTCTCCAGACATATCCTCTATCTGACGTGCAAGCTCTTCTAACTGCTCCTGGATGGTTTTATGGCAAAATACCTCTGGCTTGTCTCCATACACCTGGTAAACGTCTTTGTCATAACCGAAAATATGCAGTCTGGCGCCATTTCTTTTCCACCGATCCACCCAGATAAACAGAGATGTCAGCATAGACCGAAGCACTCTGTCGTCCGCGCCGGAAAGGATCATATTTTTCAGCATTTCTGCTCTCAAAGAAACTTCTGTATCATCATGGATCGTGTCAACGTCATAGTCCCAGTCTCTGTGAAGCGTGATGGATGCTCCAATCCTCAATACACCATCCCGTTTTCTGGGGCAGGAAACAGACTTTGCATGACGTTTTAACAGGACACTGCTGCCAGTTCCATTCATTGCACTAATAATTTCAATAAAAGCAACAATTACCTCAGGGGAAGCATAATAGCACTGCACAACCGAATTATCTGCCTCACTTTGGCCCATATAGGAATTGTATACAGTCTGTCCCTTCTTCAGCAAAGCGGACCTCTGAATTCCAGAGTTCTCTCTTCCAGTGTCTGCGCATCTTTCTGCCAGCATGCTTCTTGCTGCATTCTGTGGGGTTTTAAATACAAATCTTGAGGTAAAATAATCCTTAAGGCTGGAAGAAAATCCATTTCTCGGATTGTCACTTACGGCTCTCTGACTGGAAAGCACAACATGAATCCCATAGGTAGCTCCTTTTCGCACAAGCTCCGTCATATATGCAGCGCAAGAGGAACCATCAAATAACGACTGAAACTCATCGATCAAAATGATAATACGAGGCATGGCTGGCATTAAATTCCCATAGCTTCTATTAGTCTCACGATAATTTTCATATTTCTGTATGATCCTACCAGTGGCGTCTTCCAGCTCTTCGAACCACCTCTGTCTTTTCTGCATTTCTGCCACATAATAGCCCAGAAAAGATAGCATTGCATCCGGGTCCTCATCATTCACTACCGCATCAATAGACTTCAGATTGCCTTTCGCATAAACATTAAAATCGGCTCCATCCTTAAAATCACCAATTCCAATCCGAACTTCATCTGGAGAGTACTTGGCCAGTGTCTGAAAAATGATCGTATGCAGAAGGCTGCTTTTTCCAACCCGCACATCTCCGATTATCAGTCCATACGGTCTTTCTGATGACAATGTGAATATTGCCTGCCGGCCATTCTCATCAATTCCGAAAGGAATTACAATTTCCTTTTCCGAGCTCTTTTTCTGCCAGCTGTTCTCATCAGGAAGTGCCGATCCAATTGGCAGCACTTTTGATTCTTCTGCATAAGTCTGAAGTCTGCCTGAAATTGAAGCCAGTTTTTTCGCTGAAATCTGATCCTTTAAGGCAATATATGTATGGGTTCCAATTTTCGCCAAATGATTTGTCACATTTAAGGGAATCATGTTCTGATTCAGGTCAGACAGGAATCCAGTCAGCACACGGTCATTTCCATAATCACATAATACCTGCGCGCAAATCACATACACGCCAGCATTGTTTCCATTATTTATGATCCGCAGCATCTGCGAAAAACACTTTTGCGGCACATTTGCCCCAACCTCATTGATAAAAATGAATTTTTTCTTTCTCTTTAATGCAGCTGTACGGTTAAAGTCATCGATGGTTGCAAATTTGTCTCCCAGACATTTCTCATAAGTATCTGTGATCCATTTCTCAATTTCACCAAGTCCTGCTTCTACCTGCGGCTCTGAATTCCATATATGCACAGAAGAAAATTCTTTTAGGGACTGCAGCTGGCGGTACGTACTTCCCAATCCTATGGTGTCTGCGAAATATACTTCCGCATTCTCACAGGCATACAGGATTTCAACAGCCATAGAGCAAAAGACAGCCCCTATATTTTCTGTTCCCTCATGTGTAAGGAAAAAATTTTCCTTCATCTCATCCATTTTTACCGGAAAAGAGATCTGGGATTTCTCAATTGTCACACAGCTCACCTCCCTCAATATACTGTTCCGGAATGCTTCCGCATGTTCCTGGACAAAATATCCTGTCCCAAGCTCTATTTCTTTCTGACCAAAAATACCTCTTTCCTGCTGAAGTCTCGCAATTCCTTCTGAAAATACACTCATCAGACGCATAAGCATATCATTTATCTCCACAGGAATCTGCCTTAGCTTTTCATCCCGCCGCCTTGCTTCCACTTCCATTCTGCCTGATAATGCCAATCCGTATTCCGCTCTTTCCTTCTCAACATCCTGGCACGTCATAAGCATCTCACTATATGCAAATACAGCATCCCTCAACTGAATAATCTCCATATAAAGCTTCTTGCGGAATGGCCTTACAGCTGCCCCCACAACATTACTTGCTGCCGGTGGAACAAATGCATCATCAAGCTCTCTTACTTTTTTTTCAAATTCTTTTACCCCATTATTCAATTTCTCCAGCAACATTTCCGGAGTATCTATAGAACTATAAACAGAATTTTCATTGCACACTTTGCTATATTTCTGCTCCATCCTGTGAAAATGGGGATCTTCAATGCGATCCAGCAGTGCTTTCACATGAACAACTGCCCAGTTTGCTGCCTCTTTTCTTTTCGCGCTCTTACTCTGGCACCTCTCTTCCGCACGATTTCTGGCATCTGTCAGATAAGTTTCCTGGCGGCTGTATTCTCCCTTAACCGCATCCTGCTGATTTCGGCCCAGCTGGATCATTTTTTCCATTTCTTCTGCTGCCACTTCCATAAACTGGGAAAATCGAACAACATCCCCTAATGACTCCACATAGCCTTTTCCCATATCATCCTCCGACGAACAATAAAGCAGTTATTGTCACAGCAATGCCGCAATAAAGAGTATGCCAAAAAAGATTTTGAGGAACTCCCATAAGATCTTCGCTATCCAAATAAAAACTCCTGCCAAAGCTTGCAGACCTGCTACAGCCATACTCACAAGCATGACTCCTGCCAATGCGCTTAATACAGAGAAGAAATAGGTGCCCAGATCGTAATCCCGCTCTTCCGCACAACATGCCCCGTATAATGCGCATCCTGAAACTGAGCTTACAATAAGTGCATAAGGTCCCACCCATGCCCAGACCGAAGCCCAGAAGCTGCTTGCCTCTTCTGCCGTTCCAAACAGCAGTTCCCCGATCAGCAGATAACTTCCAATACCGAGCAGCACGGAAAAAATTATAGAAATCGTCCAGAAAGCTTCCACTCGCAGCTTACTTATCTGATGTTCTGCCGGGTTATAGGATGGATCACCGTATGCCCTGGAAACAGCCGGACTCTCTGTTATGGCTCCTTCATTTGATACAGGTTTGCTGTGGATCGTTCCATCATTCTCGATATAATAGTTTGCTCCCATAGTTTTGCCTCCTTATATTTACTCATTTATTATCCAAATTCCGGATAAGGTCTTTTCCTATTTCTCCCCGGAAAATGAAGGATACCTATATGATGTTTCCTGGCTTAAAATCTCCACAATAATTTCATCTGCTTTCCCGCCTTTCTCTTTTGGATGATGTAAGTATGGCATATAGGTGGTAGGTGGGGCAGTTATAAAAAGGGGGGATTTGGTTTTATTTTGGTGGTTATTTGGCTGTCGTTTAGTATATAGGCGTATAAAAAAGAGGTACCAGAGACAAATATCTCTGATACCTCAGGTAGCACTATTGGTATTCTATTTCAGGTCTGACATTATGAACAATAATTGGGCCGCCACTTTTTTGTTAATTAACTTAACTGGATGATCTTGAACAGCTTTTATTTTTTCTATTAATCCTGTCGGATCAAGATTCATTTCCTCTATAATATTCTTGCAATACTTCGAAAAACAGCCAGGATATAAGGCAAGGTGCCGGAAACAGCTATTAATTTCCCCATTGGATGGTTCCAATATTTCCCCAGTCCTTCCATATTCTGCAAGTGCTGTCCGGAGCACTGTCTCGAATACATCTTTTCGAAACCAGGAAACCTCATGCTTCTTTATTACACCAAGTGCAGAAAGATTCCCAAACACATCCAAATACTTTATTCTGGCTTCATAAGATATATTGTCTAAAATACCATTCAAAATAAACTTTTGATACTTAGCCCATTTAGCTTCTTCTATATCATAGCGTAGATCAGAAGCAATTTTATAACGAAGCAGCCATGATCCTATTTCCAAAATACATATTGCAATAATATCCGATCCAGATTTTTTCCGACTTATCATCTTATCTGCACAGCTATATGGAGCATCCTGGTATCCAAGTATTGCTGCCGCAAGCATAGAACAATCAACACTTCCGCTTGTTTCTATGGCATCTTGACTAATAGTGCACACAGTCTTTTTTACATAAATTTGTTGTTCTGTCAACTTCTTTGAATCCAATATCATTCTGATCATACTTACATTTATAAAATCATCAAAAAACACGGGAAGCGCTTCCTTTATATACGGTTCCCCAACCTTACAATGCCAGATACAATAAAACGCTAAAGTCGCTATCTTATCTTTAAACTCCTTTTCTCTTTCCCCCGACAGTTCCTCAGTTCTTCGAATAGCAACCTTAATAAACGCCTCATTGCCATGCTGATCATTTAAATTTAATAATTCGCATAAATCTTTCTCTTTTGAGCTAAATAACCTCCACTTGTTTTCATCCTGGATAAGCAGTTCAATCAGTTGTTTCCGTTCATTTTCATCAAAGTTGACTCCTGGAATAATAGCAATCTCAATAAGACGCGCAACATAATAAATCCCACTGGTTGAATCCTTTTCTTCTTCAGATAATTCAAACAGAGTCGTTATTATATCATCCCTTAATTCTATATCAATTATAGCGATAATCATATATATCTGATTCCAAAAGTCATCTTTCTCCCGAATATGCTCTTCTATATAATCAAATTTATTTCTTCTTCGCATTTCCCTTGAAAAATTATTCGTGGATATGCAATAAGCCACAAGATAGGCCTGGTACTGTCTGTGAACAAAGTCAAATCCGTCTGTGCTTCTGCTCATCAAATGACTATGGCAAATATAAGAAATAAATTCATCAATACTTTTTTCGTCTTCCGGCCATTCCTGTTGAAAATACCGTTTCAACTCCTTTCTGGACTGAAGAATATATTTCTTTAGATTCTCCAAACTGACTATAATCTTATCATTTTCAGAAGCAGCCATTTGATAGGCTACCTGGGACAGCTGTCTCATCACGTCCTCATAATTATAGCGTGAAATATTTCCCCAGCTCAACCAAAGCTCTATTGAGCGCCCATAAATTTGGGCATAATTAGATGGCAGATAACTATCATAACTGCTGATCATTAACAGGCTCGCTAACTCCAAAGGATTGGATATCAAATTTTCTACATTTACATTCTTGTATACTGGAATAAGAAAATCCCTATCAACATCAAGTTTTTTTCGTCCACTTATATTATTTAAAGCGGTATACCATTTTTTTGCAAACGCTCTTACCGTATGATTTCCCAATTCTCTGATAACATATTTCCGTCCTGACAGCCTGACTCTGCTTCCCTCCCTTTTTATTATTCCGTTCGCATTTTCCATATATTCCCGATAGCGCGAGGATAAATAACATTTACTTCCAGAAGAAAAAACATCCAGCCCGGTTAAAAAGTTTTTTCGAAAATCATAGCTGGAAAATTCCTCCACACTATCTGCTATATATATTTTTCTTTTTACAGATTTCAAAAAATCTTCCAGATCAAAATCCAGTTCTTCCTCTTTTATCATATTGTTTATTATGTCTGCTATAACTTTCTTAAAGCCAGAACTGCTTGCTACATCAGGATAATCTTGTTCATCCAGTTCTCTCACACTGATAAAAAAAGGGCAGGCTCCTTCATTTTTATCAACTTTAAGCAAACCACAGATTTCTTCTATAGCATCCCTGTTTTCAAATTTCCTATTATTTTCTCCAAATAATTCAACATAATATCGGTATGCATGGGACAGACCAATCATTTTAAGCAGAGTTGTTTTTCCCCCTCCTGGAGCAGACAAATACCATTCCCAGTTTAATTCTGTAACTTCTGTCTGTATTAATTTGGTCAATCGTTCTGTTATAGACTCTGAATCGAGTATATCTTTGTGTATTTCATCTAGTACGTCTTTGCTTCTTTCCTCTCTCTCCATCTCCACTACTGGCAAATACGTATATACATCCTGCAATCTAATTTCCGTTCCTCCCGACATCATCGCAGCCGGGATGGAAAAGGCGTCATATGATCCGCAAAATTCGATTACTTTGCGTAAATAGATTTCCAATACCTCTTCATTACTTACCATGTCCCCTTTTCTGAACCTCCAATACTGCGGCTGATCTGCCCTCAAGCTTCTGAGAAACTGCACATTCCAGCCAGTTAATATATTTTTGAGTGTCCTCAATCATATTACGGTTGGTATATACGTTTTCTCCATAATATTTGAGGAAAATTTTTGCAATTGCATCCTGAATCAGCAATTTTTCATCCGTGCTGCATTCAATATCAGACCATCTGGCCTTCATATATTCACAGCAGACTTCTGCCCAGACATATCGGATTTCATCTTTATCCAGCCCATTTGTGTTATATATTCTAATACCTCTGTTATCAACACCCCCTGTATGCAGCGCCAAAGAAGAAGCCAGTACTATTACCGTATATCTGTGCTGAGCGGGAATTTCATCTAACATTCGAATCACACCAGTTTTGTAATCTTTTCTTGAAAGGTATCGCAACACCAGTCTTGCCGCAAGGTGATACGCATACACAGATGAAGTAAACTTTAACCGATCTATCTGGCATTCCATCAATGCAACATTTGTAAAAAAAAGTTCTCCTAAAGATTTAGCTTCTTCATTCTCGTCAGGAAACACCCTATTAAACTTTCTGTCATTTTCACTTCTAATTTGCTCGATACAATCCTGCACTAAACGAAGCACGTCCGTATTATAAAATGATAACCCCTGGTCATCTTTTGTTGAGCATAAATACTTATATGCAATCTCTTCATAAACTCTTTTGTATTGCTCAATATTACTAACAAAGTCCATGGCATCGCAGTAACGAATCTGATTTTCATTCCCAGAAAACTGTCTGGGATCATAGCGAAGCATCATCTGTTCAATTATTCTTTCTACTAATAACCAGATTCCCTCATTTACCTGATGTTCTTTGATCACCCACACAATGATTCCCGGTGTACAAACCAGCTCCCGCATATAGGGGTTGCTGATTATATATTCATACAGTTCCTCTACATTAAAATTCCGATAATTACCGTCATAACTTTTCAGATAGTTTAAAAGGACTTTTTTATCTTCAATGATATTTTTGTTCGATATTGTATACTTTCTGTACCCAGGAAAATTAATCTGCCAGAACAGCGGTCTTACGGTCATTATGATTCTTGAGCCGCTGCCATACGTCAGATCAGACTGAAACTCGTACAGTTTTTTTATTAGGACAGTTCTGTAGTCCATCCTAAGTTCATCCAGACCGTCCACAAGCAGAATCAGTTTTTTTTTTAAATTGTAACTCTCGATTAAGTTTCTGAAATCCTCCTCCTTAATCCACTGATCAATAAGAATCCCATTGAACCCTGACAAGGTATCATAAATCCATTTTACGCAGTCTGGTTTAATATTGTTTGTTTTGGAATTACCTGATCCATCCAAACTTTCTATATCTATATTTTTGCATTCTAAATAAAGGAAAAAGGAATCATCCTCAATCCCATGAAATCGTTTAATTGCTTCATACTTTTCTTTCTCTTTTTCTGACAGATTTTCCCGATATTGGTAAGTAGCAGCCAGCAAAATACTTCTCAGAAATGTGGTTTTGCCATATCCGTTCGGTGCCTCGATCAAAATATTTTTGTTACGGGGGGCCGCGTTATTTATGTTCCACTTGCAGTTCTGGCCAAGTTCCTGCAGCAAAGGAATTTGATATACATCTCCAAGTTTTGCCTGAATTTCACCAAATCTATTTGCACTATCTTTCTGTGCCGAAAGCTCCTCATAACGATCCCAATATAAATCCATTATCATCTTTTCGTTCTTTGGAATTTTTGAGCTTTTCGGTAAGATTAAAATGTAGGCACCACTATTTCCACTAATTAAAGTCTTACTTTCATTCCGGATTATGATCTTAGCAGGATCTTTCTCATCCCCCTTATTACATGGTATCTCGTGGGCATTTAAACACTTTCTGATTTCCGAAATGGCAGCGACAACAGGGGATTTTTCACCATAGGAGGCAATGCCAAGTGCGTTTTCCAGTTCTGTTACTGTACACCATTTTCCTTCTTTCTCCAGTAACATTAAAAAAACAGTTCTCGCCCGCTTTGACATCATATCTTTAAGAGCAAAACTTTTATCTGGCTCTTCAGAAAAAACTATTTTCCCATTTTCCACATCATAATAGATTTTTCCCTCAATATCCAAATATCTCATCTGCTGTATCTCCCTTTTCCCTCTTATAACCTTACAGAACCATATTTCTACCAAAGAACCACCAAAGCACTACCATTTTCAACTTTTTTGTTACTGATTCCACTACCGCTTCTATAAGAAAATTCAATTATCAAAAGAAGCGGAGGTATTCAAAATGAAATCAAATTCAGCTTATATAAAAAGTCCAGCCCAGATCACCCTTGAACAGATCCTTCACCAGCTTAAGGATTCCGAATTGCACATAAGCCACTTGCAGAAAGACCCAGCCTATACTGTTCTTTATCAGGATTTCTCTGAAGCCCTGGCAGCTGTGATCAATAATATTGTTCATGAGCATTCCACCCATAACCTGATCAACTCAGTGGCCCTTTCCTGCTCTTCCCAATATTACAACGATTTAAAAGAGTATGACACCTTATTTGAAGTAATATCCGAAACGCTCATTGGTCTTTATAAGCCTATTACCAAGGCTTACAAAGTGAAGGATCCTAACGCAGATAAAATCCATATTATTGACAACACTGGAAGGATCCGTATAGATACCTTTCAGGATAAAGAACCTGAACTTTTTGTTTGCACACTCAGAAAATATATCCAGAATAATATTATTCTCGGCCTGGCAAGACATTGCAAAATAACTTCCCGGCACGTTGAGCCTGACATGACCAACGCCCCAATAGAAGAAGATACCTTTCACAAGATTGAGTCCATAAAATATAACAAAATTAACATCGAAAATAGCTTTGACCTTGAAAATACAATTGCCTCAAAGCTTTCCTATACACCAGACTTATGCTCTAAACTGATCACTTCCGTAATAGAACGCTTTGGAAAAAGAAAACCTGTAGCGGCTTATATTTATCTGCTTGTTATGCTGGAGAAATACGATGTCAAAAAGGTCATCGGTTGTCTGAAAACCACAACTGATTTCAACACACTTTTTCACAATCTGTTTCGCCAACTGGAAGAAGCATATCCAGTAGACCTTCATACTTATGACAACGTGATTTTTAATGCTGATAAATATCTTGATTCCTTTAAATCCATTTCCGGGACTTCTAAAAAGATTGTCCAAAACACCCGCAGAGGCCGTATCGACCGCCTTGCAACAGAGACCCGGAAAACTGTATACAACCTTTCCTCTTTTAAGGATGCCCGAAAAGACTATGTATGTTTTAGTAAGGACAGCAGAGTTTTCTGTTTATAAATGTCGTTTTCTTATTTTGTTATATTATCTGAATAATTATTGTTTTTACTGTATTTGTAGCTCAAATAATTAGTTTTATTGTACCTTATACAACTAAAAATGTCCATGTTTCAAAAATTATTTTAACACAAAGATGGGGCAGCCCCAAAGGACTGCCTTGTGAACTTCCAGTAATTTTCCTCCTAAAACTCGCACCACAGCCGCAGCTGTGGTGCATTCCTTGTTTATTCCTTTGTTTCTCTCTCAGTTTCTTCCACATTCAGGAAGTTCATTATCTCCTCATAAGATCGTCCACTCTTTACAATTGCTGACAGGATTTCATCCTTTCTTATCGCATCCCGTTTGTCCAAAAGCTCTTTCAAAACTGCGGTTGCATGGTCATATCTTTTCTTCGCTGCGATCACATCCGCTTCCGCTTTTTCAATCTTTTCATCCAGGGCTTCCCTGCTCGTTTTTCTTGTTCTTGCCATCTTTTTCTCCTCTCTACTCCGCCTTTTTTAATTCTTTACTCAGCTCGGATGCATAGTATTTTATGTGATTCGCATCCAGACCAAACGCATTTAATATCGTTTTCTGATTAGCTGTTACTGCATGATCCAGTCTGTATACATTATCCAGTTGACGTACCATTTCTATCTTTTCAAGTTCCTTTAAGGCTACTGGAACTGTCATATAATTCGGTTTCTTTTCCAGGTTTTTCATCTCTTCTTTCAGCTTCGTATACATCCTACAGCGCAGTATCATCGCCACAAACTCAACAAATATCTTAGCCCTTGCCGACTCTTCTGAATATACCCAGATGCTCTTATTTCCAAGATAGGATTTATCCCCACGGAATAGTTTCTCTGATGTATCACGGCTCTTATACAGCTCGATTGCTTCCTTTGCACTCATCTTTTCCGATGTGATTATACAGAAATATCCTGCC